>RCMY010005271.1_pt1 | contig 20940 bp, 18 predicted proteins | sample 2041341 | NCBI WGS metagenome assembly RCMY01 (sample SAMN09708234, study PRJNA481090) | Marine sediment metagenome, whole genome shotgun sequencing project.
CCTGATCAACCTCGACTTTGCCGACGTTCGCGCCGTCATGGACGAGATGGGCAAGGCAATGATGGGCACCGGCGAGGCCGAGGGTGAGGATCGCGCGATCCAAGCTGCCGAAAAGGCCATCGCGAACCCGCTTTTGGACGAAATCAGCCTCAAGGGCGCCAAGGGCGTGCTGATCAACATCACCGGCGGCACCGATCTGACCCTGTTCGAACTGGACGAGGCCGCGAACCGCATCCGCGAGGAAGTGGATTCCGAGGCGAACATCATTGTGGGTTCGACCATGGATCCGGACATGCAAGGCAAGATGCGCGTCAGCGTCGTCGCCACCGGCATCGATGCCGCGCCCGCGATAAACGACGTTCCCGTACCGCGCCGCTCGCTGGCCCAGCCGCTGCGCCAGCAGACCACAGCCGAGCATCATGAAGAGCGCGAAGAGGTTGCAGCCAGACCTGCTGCCGCATCCGCCCCGCAGCCCGAGCCTGTCGCCGCCCGCAGCGAAGAGCCGTCCGAGCCATCGCTCTTTAACTCGGTTGAGGCCGAGCGCGTCGCTGCCGAGGACCAGATGGAGGACATCTTTGAGCCGCGCGAAGAGCGAGCAGCGGCGCCGCGCCCTGCCGCGCGCGCAGACAACGATCTGCCGCCTCCGGCGTACGCGCCCCGCGCATCTGACGAGGACGAGGATCTGAACGCCTATGTCGCCCCGCGCCCCGCAGTGGCGCCCGGCACGCCCTCGCCCGAGGCGATGGCCCGTCTGCAACACGCCGTCGGTAATGTTGCATCGCGCCGCCCCGAAGGTGCGCAGACGCCGCAGGTGCGCGAGCAGTCCCGCGAGGCCCAGCAGCAGCAACCGCAGGCTGAACGCCCGCGCTTTGGCATCAACTCGCTGCTCAACCGGATGACCGGCCACACGCAGGAAGGCGAGGCACCTCGCCAGCCGCGTCAACAGCCCAGCGTGCAGACCCAGCAGTCTGCCCGGATGGAGCCTGAGGACGAACGCGACGAGCAGATCGAGATCCCTGCGTTCCTGCGCCGGCAGGCCAACTGATCGCAAGATCACATAGCTGATCGAAAAGACAATAAAAGGCCGCCTCCGGGCGGTCTTTTTTCGTGAGAATTCGCATTTGAAGGCGGTTGCAACAGCCTGAAACAAAAGGGTAAATGCAGACTCGGCGAAATATTGCCCACTATGGCCTTCGCCATGTTTCAAACCGTTGCAAAGATTGAGTTGAGCCTTGGGCCGCTGCTCATTAAGTCCTTCTTAACCGCAGTCGCCATGGCTGTCGCGTCAATCGCTTTGAGGATCCATTTGCAACACACGGTTTCCACTCCCATCACGTTCGACGGTGTCGGCCTTCACTCGGGCCGCGCTGCGCGCCTTGTGATCCGCCCCGCGGCCGTGGGGCATGGCATCGTGTTTCGCCGTCTGGATTGCGACGCTGGCACCGGCGACATTCCCGCGCTCTGGAGCTTGGTCAATCAATCCCCGCTCTGCACCCGGCTGGAGAATGCTGAAGGCATCCAGATTTCCACGGTCGAGCATGTGATGGCCGCCCTCATGGGCTGCGGTATCCATAACGCACTGGTTACAGTCGACGGCCCCGAAGTGCCGATCCTCGACGGCAGCTCGATCGAATTTGTGCGCGGCATCCTAGCGGCGGGCATGTGCCGGCAAGGCAGCCCTGTGCGCGCGCTGCGCGTGATGCGCCCTGTCGAAGTGCGGCGCGGCGATGCTTGGGCGCGCCTGACGCCGCATGACACGCTGACGATCGAGTTCGACATCGCTTTTGATGACGCCGCCATCGGTGTGCAAAAGAAGGTGCTGAACATGGCCAATGGCAGCTTTGTGCGCGAGCTAAGCTCCAGCCGGACCTTCTGCCGCAAATCCGATGTCGACCTGATGCGCGCCAATGGCCTCGCATTGGGTGGCTCACTGGAGAATGCAGTCGTCGTGGACGGCGCGCAGGTGCTTAGCCCCGGCGGGTTGCGCCACCGCGACGAGGCTGTGCGCCACAAAATGCTGGATGCACTGGGCGATTTAGCGCTGGCTGGGGCGCCACTGCTGGCGCATTACCACGGTTATAAGGCGGGCCATGCGCTAACCAACGATCTGCTGCGCGCTCTCTTTGATACACCCGGCGCGGTTGAATGGGTCACGTGCGACGCCGCTCTGGCCGCCAAGCTGCCGGGCGCGGGCGTGCACTGGGGTGAAGTGCCGCAAGTCGCCTGAACCTTCCTGTCGACAAAATCACACGATGCAAGTGCCGGATTTCACGCGGGATTCCGTGCTGGCACAGGCCGGTTGATTGGGCTACAAACCGATCAGAGGCGAAGAAGGGCTTACAGGCATGACGTTTGGCAGACAGGGCGCAGCACGGCGCGCAAAACTGGCAGCAAAACAGGCGGCGACTACGGCAGCCAAGACAGCGGGTGCGATCCTTCTGATCGCGGCGCTTGCATCCTGTGGCGGCATCACCGGCAAGGTCGAGCGTGGCGATGTCGATTACGAGAAATACACCGCCCAGCAGATTTTCGAGCGCGGCGAGTATGATCTGTCCGCGAACAAGCCGGCGCTGGCCGCCCAAAGCTTTGCCGAGATCGAGCGGCTCTATCCCTATTCCGATCTGACCAAGCGTGCCGTCATCATGCAGGCGTATTCATATCATCGTGACCGCGATTATGAGGCCAGCCGCAGCGCGGCGCAGCGTTATATCGATTTCTACCCGACGGACGAGGATGCGGCCTATGCCCAGTATCTGCTGGCCCTCAGCTATTATGACCAGATCGACGAAGTGGGACGCGATCAGGGTCTGACATTCCAAGCGTTGCAATCGCTGCGCAAGGTGATCGAGGTCTATCCCGACAGCGAATATGCCCGCTCGGCCATGCTGAAATTCGACCTCGCGTTCAACCACCTTGCCGGCAAGGAAATGGAGGTCGGGCGCTACTACCTGCGCCGCGATCATTTCACCTCGGCGATCAACCGGTTTCGCGTGGTGGTCGAGGATTTCCAGACCACATCGCATACCGCCGAGGCGCTGCACCGTCTGGTCGAGGCCTACCTGTCACTGGGCCTCAACGCCGAGGCGCAGACGGCTGGTGCGATCCTTGGCTACAACTTCCGCTCGACGCCTTGGTACAAGGACAGCTACGAGCTGCTGACGCGCCGGGGTCTTGCGATGGAGGCAAGCGGCGACAGCTGGTTGGCGCAAGTCTATCGCCAGATGATCAAGGGTCAGTGGCTGTAACACAGACGGTGGGCTGACGCCTGCCCTACGGGTGTAAAACGCCCACTACATAAAGAGGGCGCGGGCCTTTTTCGTTTTCCCTGAGTCAGAAAGAACGCAAAAGGCTATAGGCAATGCTGCGCAGTCTGGATATTCGCGACATGCTGATCATCGACCGGCTGGAATTGTCTTTCCAGCCGGGTCTGAACGCATTGACCGGCGAAACAGGTGCAGGCAAATCAATCCTTCTGGACAGCCTCGGGTTTGTCCTTGGTTGGCGTGGCCGGGCCGAACTGGTGCGCAGCGGCGCCGAGCAGGGCGAGGTGACAGCGGTTTTCGATCTGCCTGAGGGCCACGCCGCCCATGCGGTGCTGGAGGAGGCTGGGCTGCCCGGAGCGGACGAGCTGATCCTGCGGCGGACCAACAGTGCCGACGGGCGCAAGACGGCTTGGGTCAACGACCGCCGCTGTTCTGGCGAGGTACTTCGCAGCCTCAGCGAAACGCTGGTCGAGCTGCATGGCCAGCACGACGATCGGGGCCTGCTGAACGCGCGCGGGCACCGCGCGCTGCTGGACGAATTTGGCCAGATGGACGCGCTGCGCAGCGAGGTGCGCGCCGCCTGGAGCGCGCGTCAGAAGGCGCAGAAGGCGTTGGAAGTAGCGCAGACTGCGCTGGACGCCGTGCGCAGCGAAGAGGAATTCTTGCGCCATGCCGTCGCCGAGATGCGCGCGCTGGCCCCCGAGCCGGGCGAGGACGGCGCGTTGGACACCCGCCGCCGCATGATGCAGGCCGCCGAGCGGGTGCGCACGGATATTGCCAAGGCAGCAAAGGCGCTGGGCGGCGATGGCGCCGAGGGCGCGGCAGGCGACGCGCTGCGCTGGCTGGAGGATGCGGGTGCGCAGCTGGACGGCCAGCTGGATGCGCCCATCGACGCGCTGGGCCGCGCCATGGCCGAGCTGGACGACGCCGTGCGCGGGGTAGAGGATTGCCTTGAGGCGCTGGCCTTTAACCCGTCGGATCTGGAAAACGCCGAAGAGCGCCTCTTTGCCATCCGCGCGTTGGCTCGCAAACACGACGTGGTGCCGGACGAACTGGGCACCTTTGCCGAAGGGCTTGAGACGCGCCTTGCCGCGCTTGATGCTGGCGACGCCGAGCTGGACCAGCTGCGCGCCGATCTGAAAAGCGCGGGCAAGGTCTATGACGATGCGGCCTCAACACTGAGCGCTGCGCGGGCCGAGGCGGCAGGGCGGCTGGATAGCGCCGTCATGGCAGAACTCGCGCCGCTCAAAATGGAGCGCGCGGTGTTCGAGACGACCATGTCCGAAACACCTCCCGGCCCTGACGGCATCGACGAGGTGGCGTTCAGTGTGGCGACAAATCCCGGCGCGCCTTCGGGACCACTGGCCAAGATCGCCTCGGGCGGCGAGCTCAGCCGTTTCCTGCTGGCGCTCAAGGTTTGCCTGACGAGCGGGCAGCCCGGCCTGACAATGATATTTGACGAAATTGACCGCGGCGTCGGCGGCGCGACGGCAGATGCGGTGGGCCGCCGTCTGGCGGATTTGGCGCAGGGCGGTCAGGTGCTGGTCGTCACGCACAGCCCGCAGGTCGCCGCATTGGCCGCGCATCACTGGCGCGTGGAAAAGAGGGTGGAGGCGGGCATGACGCTGTCAACGGTCACACCCCTGGGCGCGGATCAGCGCGTGGATGAGATCGCGCGCATGCTCTCGGGCGACACGATCACGGCCGCCGCCCGCGCCGCCGCTGAGGCGCTGATGGGCGTCTAAAGCGCCGCGTTTCGCCGTAGTCCTGAGCGGTATTTACCGAAAAGCTTGAGGCGACCGGATTGCCCCGCCCGCCTCTCTATCATGAAGCACTATACCGCCCTATGACGCGGTGGGCCTTGTACCCGGCCCGCCTGTCCACGTCGGACAGAATATCTATGGGCCGCGTTATGGCTTTGCCATCGTCAAAGGATATGCCGTAGCGGCGGGCAAGTTCTTTGCTATCGGCAGCGCAGTCCTTTTTCGACTCGGTCGTAAATTTCCACAAATCCGGGACCGGTTCAGACGAGGCGGGACGTCTCGACCGCGGCGCGCACGAAATCATCGAAGAGGGGGTGAGGCGCAAAGGGCTTGGATTTCAGCTCGGGGTGGAACTGCACGCCGATGAACCACGGATGATCCGCCCATTCCACGATTTCGGGCAGGCGCCCGTCCGGCGACATGCCCGAAAAGCGCAGGCCGCATTCCTCCAGCTTCTCGCGGTATTTTGTGTCCACCTCATAGCGGTGGCGGTGACGTTCCTCGATTAACGTGGTGCCATAGATCTCGGCGACGCGGCTGCCTTCCTTGAGCGTGGCGTCATAGGCCCCAAGGCGCATGGTGCCGCCTTTGTCGTCGGTGACCTTGCGCTTGACCTTGGCGTTGCCCTGCACCCATTCCTTGAGGTGATAGACGACAGGCTCGAACCGTTTCGCGCCGGCCTCGTGGTCGAACTCTTCCGATCCTGCCGTCGCTATGCCTGCGACGTTGCGCGCGGCCTCGATCACGGCCAGTTGCATGCCCAAACAGATGCCCAAATAGGGGATCTTGCGTTCGCGTGCGAACTGGGCCGCCTTGATCTTGCCCTCGGTGCCGCGCTCGCCAAAGCCGCCAGGCACGAGGATGGCGTGGAATCCGTCGAGGTGATGCGCAGGATCTTGGGTGTCAAAGACTTCGGCATCGACCCACTTGACGTTGACCTTGACCCGGTTGGCCATGCCGCCATGTGTCAACGCCTCTTTGATTGACTTATAGGCATCCTCAAGCTGCACGTATTTGCCGACGATGGCGATACTGACCTCGCCGTCGGTGTTGTAGATGCGGTCGGCCACGTCCTTCCAGACGGTCAGGTCGGGGCGCGGCGCTGGGGATATCTGAAACGCGTCCAGCACGGCCTGATCCAGCCCTTCGCGGTGATAGGCCAGCGGTGCCTCATAGATAGATTTCAGGTCATAGGCGGCGATGACCGCCTCCTTGCGCACGTTGCAGAACAGCGCGATCTTTTCGCGTTCCTTTTCGGGGATTGGATGCTCGGACCGGCAGACGAGAATGTCGGGCGCGATGCCGATGCTCTGCAATTCCTTGACGCTGTGTTGGGTCGGTTTTGTTTTAAGTTCGCCTGATGCCGCCAGATAGGGCAGCAGCGTCAGGTGCATGAAAATGCACTGCCCGCGCGGCTGGTCATGGCTGAATTGGCGGATCGCCTCGAAAAAGGGCAGGCCCTCAATATCGCCCACAGTGCCGCCGATTTCGCACAGCATGAAATCAACCTCATCCTCGCCGATGGCGAGAAATTCCTTGATCTCGTTGGTGACATGCGGGACCACCTGAATGGTTTTTCCCAAATAATCGCCGCGGCGTTCCTTTTCCAGCACGTTGGAATAGATGCGCCCCGAACTGACCGAGTCGGTCATGCGGGCCGGCACGCCGGTAAAACGCTCGTAATGGCCCAGATCCAGATCGGTTTCAGCGCCGTCATCGGTGACGAAAACCTCGCCATGCTCGAACGGGCTCATCGTGCCGGGATCGACGTTCAGGTAAGGGTCCAGCTTGCGCAACCTGACCGAAAACCCGCGCGCTTGCAGCAACGCTCCGAGGGCGGCGGAGGCCAGCCCCTTGCCGAGGGAAGAGACGACACCGCCAGTAATGAAAATATAACGAGCCATTGGGCGGCGATCCCCCGTGTTGATGGGCCTCGAATAGAGGCTGAATATTGTGCCAATTCGGTCTCAAAAAACCGCAGCACCACGGGACTTGAGCCATAGAGGATTCGGGCGGACCGCGCAACCGCGCCGCAGGATGATATTTGGTCGCATGGGATGCGGCCACCGGATTTACGTTTATCAGTCGGCGGTCGGCAGGACCGGTGCGTCGTCATCCGCTGCGGGGGGCAGCGGCGCGGTGATGCCGCTATCCACGGGCTGCTCTTCGCGTACGGGGGCGTCGGTCAGGCGGTCCAGAACCGAACTGCCGGCGGAATTGCTGGCTGCGATCACCGTCAGCACCATCGACGTGCAGATAAAGGAACCGGCGAGGATCCATGTCAGCTTGCCCATGGCTGTGCCGGACGAGCGGCCCGCGACACGTCCACCGCCACCGCCGCCCATGCCCAGCCCGCCCCCTTCGGAGCGTTGCAGCAGCACTGCGCCGATCAGCGACAGCGCCAGAAGCAGATGGATGATAAGAACGACGTTTTCCATGAAGCGGCCTGTCGGATAGGGAAATCTGAAAATCTGCTCTGGTGTCTAGAGCGTTTCGAGCTAAAGTTAAACCACAAGTTTTGCTCGAAACGCGCGCAACTTTCACGGATCGTGGGCGTTTCGGCATATTGTAGTGATTCAATAATATCTTGGAACGCTTTAGGGAATTTTGCGCCCCCCCGCAACCCGCCAATGCTGCGTTGGCAGACGCATCACTGGTCGCCGACATCATCCATGTCGGACTGCCCCGACAGGCGGCGGCGCACATGGCTCCAACTCAGGCCGACGCCAAGGACCAGCGACAGCGCGATCAGGGCCAGCCAGACGATCTGTGACGTATCGCGCAGGGTCAGCAGCCCGTAATCGTGCAGGACCCATAGCCCAGCCGCAGTGATGGCCAGTACCATGCTCATGCCAAAGCCGCCGATCGAGCGCAGCGTCGCGCGCAGGTAAATGACGTAGAAAACCAGCAGGACGAGGCCCGCCAGCACCACCAGCGGCAATTGCACGTCATATTCGGCGCGCGCCCAGTTGACGTAGTTCCAGCGCGTCGGATTGAACGTGGCGGCCAATAGGACAAAGGCGATCAGCCAGCGCAGCACGAATCCCATATGCGTCTCCTTATATACATGGCGCGCTTTCTAATTGCGCCAATGCGGCGGCGCCTGTCCAGTGGTCGCGCCCGGATTTAGAGGTTTCGCCCCCCGCCACGCAGCGCTATACCGGCGCGGGTTTTACCAAAGAGATATGAGGTCCGGCATGGCAAACGTAGTCGTCGTGGGCGCCCAGTGGGGCGACGAAGGCAAAGGCAAGATCGTCGATTGGCTTAGCGAGCGGGCTGATGTGATCGCGCGTTTTCAGGGCGGGCATAACGCCGGTCACACGTTGGTTGTCGATGGCAAGGTCTACAAGCTGAACGCGCTGCCCTCGGGCGTTGTGCGCGGTGGCAAGCTAAGCGTGATCGGCAACGGCGTGGTGCTGGACCCTTGGCATCTGGTCAATGAGATCGCCAAGATTCGCGAGCAGGGCGTCGAGATTTCCCCCGAGACGCTGATGATCGCGGAAAACACCCCACTGATCCTGCCGATCCATGGCGAGCTGGACCGCGCCCGCGAAGAAGCGGCGAGCAAAGGCACCAAGATCGGCACCACCGGACGCGGCATCGGCCCCGCCTATGAGGACAAGGTCGGGCGCCGCTCTGTCCGGGTGGCTGATCTGGCGGATGTGGCGACGCTGGAGGCGCGGGTGGACCGTGCGCTGCAGCACCATGACCCGCTGCGCAAGGGGTTGGGGATTGAGGCGATTGACCGCGATGCGTTGGTCCAGCAACTAAAAGATATCGCGCCAGAGATTCTGCAATACGCGGCGCCGGTGTGGAAGGTGCTGAACGACAAGCGCAAGGCGGGCAAGCGCATCCTCTTTGAAGGGGCGCAGGGCGCACTGCTGGACATCGACTTTGGCACCTATCCGTTCGTCACGTCCTCCAACGTGATCGCGGGGCAGGCTGCCACAGGCGTGGGGGTTGGCCCCAACGCGATCAATTACGTGCTGGGCATCGTCAAGGCATACACCACTCGCGTCGGCGAGGGACCTTTCCCGACCGAACTGGACGATGCAGACGGCCAGCGACTGGGCGAGCGGGGCCGCGAGTTTGGCACCGTCACGGGGCGCAAGCGGCGTTGTGGGTGGTTTGATGCGGCCCTCGTGCGCCAGACCTGCGCAACCTCTGGCGTCAAGGGTATCGCCCTGACCAAGCTGGACGTTCTGGACGGGTTCGAGACACTGCGCATCTGCACCGGCTATGAGCTGGACGGCAAAACGCTGGACTATCTGCCGACCGCCTCCGACCAACAGTGGCGCTGCAAGCCGATCTACGAGGAAATGCCTGGTTGGTCCGAGTCTACCGAAGGCGCGCGCAGCTGGGCCGAGTTGCCCGCAGGTGCGATCAAATATGTGCGCCGCGTCGAGGAGCTGATCGAATGCCCCGTCGCGATGCTGTCGACCTCGCCCGAGCGTGAGGATACGGTTCTGGTAACCGATCCTTTCGTCGACTGATCTCAGGGAGACGAGGATGGCACTTAGCCGGAGGCGAGTATGACATTGAGTTACAAAGCAAGGCGGCGCTGGTCGCTGGTGATCCTGCTGATCGGCCTGCCGGCCTATATCGTGGCGGCGATCAGTCTGATCGCCTGGCTGCCGGACCTGCCGGGTTGGGTGACCTTTGTCATCTATGTTGCGCTGGGCTTTGTCTGGGTGGTGCCGCTGAAATTCGTATTTCTGGGCATCGGTCAGGCCGACCCCGACGCGCCCCACCCGGACGATAATCTGCGCTGAGCTGGCGAAAATTGGATATTTATTCCAAGAAAAGACACTGGTAGCGTAAAGTGGAGTGTGGGCGCATACGGCCCGCCATTCCTGCTAGGGGGACTGCCATGATCGTGACGACGTCTTATTGTGCGGTGATGGCGCGCTATAACCTGTGGCAGAACGGATCGCTTCTGAGTGCTGCCGGAGCGCTGGACGAGGATGCGCGACGGCTGGACCGGGGCGCATTCTTTGGTTCGATCGCGCGCACATTCAATCACCTGCTCTGGGGCGATATGATCTGGATGTCGCGCTTTGACGGCGGCGCGGCGCCTGCGGGCGGCATCGAGGCCAGCGGCGACTTGCTGCCTGAATGGGCCAGCTATCTCACGGCGCGCGCACAGACCGACCGGCGCATACTGGGCTGGGCCGACCGGCTGGAGCCCGAAGAGTTGTCGGGCGATCTGTCCTGGTATTCCGGTGCATCGGGGCGGAACATGACGCAGCCCATGGGGCTGTGCGTTCTGCAACTCTTCAATCATCAGACGCACCATCGCGGGCAGATTCATGCGATGCTGACCGCCGCAGGTGCGCGGCCGGGGCCGACTGACGTGGTTTTCATGCCAGAAGATATCGGCCTTTGATCTTGTGCGCCGCCAGACGGGTGTGGTCATGGGAAACCATGGGACGCGTCTGTCGCCGTTTAGCGTGATTACGGGGCGCGGGGGCGATTATGTCGACCCGGACCCCCGAATCTGGCCCGAATCTTAGAAAAATTCCGCAAATTTGAGATCGAATTGCGCATCTGGAAGCCGGCTGATTGAATGATTCACGCCGTCCGGGTATCTTTTTTTGGGATTTCAGGGGAAATAAATAGGTCACCTTTGGTTCCACAAGATGTGGTGTTTTTCTCTCGACACCTTGCTAGGTTGTGCGATTGATCACGATCCTGTGTCACATGATCTTGTTTTGTACTCCTGTGGATAACTACATGCAGTGGATTTCAGGTTCATTTTTTTGTTGCGTCCCATGATTTCCCATGCCATCCCTATAAGCGTGATGAGGACGGGACAACGACAAGGGACGCTAAACGATCCCGCTTAATAATAACCAAAGTCAGGTTTCATACAGGCATCCGCCTTCATCCAAAACGAAGAGATCCGGCGCGCAGCGAGCAGACATCCCCCCAGGTGGCGCGCGTAGCTGGACACCCCGCAAATGCGGGACGAGGGCGACGGATTGAGTGGCAGCCGCTCAATCCGTCGTTTTCATTTCTAGGGCAAGTTTTGACGGGCTCGACGATAAACCGAGGCAGGGCAAGGGGCCGCAGACGTGGCACGCAGGTTCAGAGGTGAAAGCCACCACAAGGTGGATACGAAGGGCAGGGTCTCGATCCCCGCCCTTTTTCGCCGTGTGATCGAGGCGTCTGACCCCAACTGGACTGATGGCCTCGCGCCCGAACTGATCATCGTCTATGGCGATCATCGTCGCAATTATCTGGAATGCTATACGGTCGAGGCCATCGGAGAGGTGGACGACAAGATCGACGCACTGCCGCGCGGCTCAAAAGATCGCAAGATCCTGCAGCGTCTATTTCATGGCCAATCCTTTCCGACGACCGTGGATGAGACCGGGCGCCTTGTGCTGCCCGCCAAGCTGCGCGCCAAGATCGGGTTGGAAGGCGAAGCGTTCTTTATCGCCGCTGGCGACACGTTTCAGATCTGGAAGCCCGAGACTTACGAGACCCTCGAGGCCGCCGAGACCGAGGAATGGCTGGACGAGCAGCCGGATGATTTCGATCCGCTCATCCTGCTGGATGGCGCCAAGGGGGAATAGGCGATGTCCGCTGCTACCCCTGACACCCCCCCTCACATTCCCGTCCTGATCGCGCCGCTGATCGCGGCCGCAGCGCCTATTTCCGGCACATGGCTGGACGGCACACTAGGCGCGGGCGGCTATGCGCGCGCGTTGCTGGAGGCGGGCGCAGACAAGGTGATCGGCGTCGATCGTGATCCGGCGGCGCTGGAAATGGCCGCTGGCTGGGCCGCGCCATATGGGGATCGGGTCGAACTGGTCGAGGGCGTTTTTTCACATCTGGACAATTATGCGCAGGATTTGGACGGTATCGTGCTGGACCTTGGCGTCAGCTCGATGCAGCTGGATCAGGCGCAGCGCGGCTTTTCCTTTATGCGCGACGGACCACTGGATATGCGGATGAGTCAGGATGGCCCGTCAGCTGCCGATCTGGTCAATACTGCCGACGAGGGCGAGCTGGCCGATATCCTATACCTCTACGGCGAAGAGCGGGCGAGCCGTCGGATCGCCAAGGCAATCGTGAAAAAACGTGCTGAGGTGCCTATCGTCAGCACGCTCCAATTGGCCGAGATCGTCGAAAAATGCCTGCCACGCAGTAAGCCGGGGCAGGCGCATCCCGCCACACGCAGCTTTCAGGCGATCCGCATTGCCGTGAACGATGAATATGGTGAGTTGATCGGCGGGCTTGAGGCGGCCGAGCGCGCCTTGAAACCTGGCGGCGCGTTGGCCGTCGTCACCTTTCATTCGATCGAGGACCGCATGGTCAAACGTTTCTTGCAGGATCGCTCGGACGGCGGCGGTGGCGGCAGTCGTCATGCGCCGGTGCAAGCCGAGCAGGCGCGCCAGTTCACGCTGGCCAGTCGCAAGGCGATCACGGCGGATGACGCAGAACTGTCGGCAAACCCGCGCAGCCGCAGCGCGAAATTGCGCGTGGCGATACGCACCGACGCCGCGCCGGGTGTGACGGACCGCAAGGCATTGGGAATGCCGCTGCTCAAAGGGGGAAAGTGATGCGCAGTATTTTCTATGTTCTCAGCGCATTGGCGGTGATCGGGTTGGCCTATTGGGCCTATCACGAAAACTACCGCACGCAGGCTGCCATCAGCCACGCTGAGCGGTTGGAGGGGCAGATCGCGACCGCCCGTCAGCGTCTGCGCGTGCTCAATGCCGAATGGGCCTATCTAAACCGTCCCGCGCGCCTGCGGGAACTGGCGGATATCAACTTTAACCGTCTGCAACTGATGCCGCTGGAGGCACAGCAATTCGGGCGCATCGACCAGGTGGACTACCCGCCCGAGGTGGATTTACGGTTCGATTTTTCGGGCTCGGTCGCCGTGACAAATCAACCGGATGAGGAGACAGGCCAATGATCCGCACACCGCTACGCCCACTGGCGCGAATCCTCCCCGCCCGCGCAAAGGGCGAAAACCCCGATGCCATCGAGCGCGAGAATATCCGCCTGCGCCACGAGGCGATGCGCGACAAGGCACGCCGGCGCGCCGAGGGGCGGCTGCTGGTGCTGGGCGCGACGTTTTTCTGCGCGTTCGGCGTGATCGGGTTGCGCATGGGCATTCTCGCCCAGACCGAACCGGCCGAGCCGCGCACCAGCGCCGCAGGTGCGCAGATACTCGCGCAGCGGGCGGATATCGTCGACAGGAACGGGCGTATCCTGGCGACGAATTTCGACACGCACAGCCTATATGCGCAGCCCCAGCAGATGATCGAGCCGGAAAAGACGGCCAAGGGGTTGGTGGGGATTTTTCCTGATCTCAAAGAGGATCGCCTGCTGAAGGATTTCACCGGCAAGCGCAAGTTTTTGTGGGTAAAGAAGAAAATCAGCCCCGAACAGATGCAGGCCGTGCATGATCTGGGTGAGCCGGGTCTGCTCTTTGGCCCGCGCGAGATGCGCCTTTATCCCAACGGCACACTGGCCGCGCATGTGTTGGGCGGAGCAGGCTTTGGGCGCGAGGGCGTTCATGCGGCCGAGGTGATTGGCGTTGCGGGAATTGAGAAATTCCATGACGCGCGCCTGCGCGATCCGGCGCAGAATCACGAACCATTGACCTTGTCGCTGGACCTCTCGGTGCAGGCCGCAGTCGAGCGTGTGTTGCAGGGCGGCATGAGCATCATGAACGCCAAGGGCGCCGCAGCCGTGCTGATGGATGTGCAGACCGGCGAGGTGATCTCGATCGCCTCATTGCCTGATTTTGACCCGAATGACCGTCCTCGACCACTGGTGCAGGGCAATGCCGCCGACAGCCCGCTGTTCAACCGCGCTGTTCAGGGGGTCTATGAGCTGGGCTCGACCTTCAAGATTTTTGCCGTCGCGCAGGGGATGCAGTTGGGGCTGGTCAACCCCGGCACGATCATCGACACGGCGGGGCCGATGCGCGTCGGCGGGCACCGCATTGGCGAGTTTCGCAACAAGAATTACGGCAAGATCAGCGTTTCGGACGTAATTGTGCACAGCTCAAACCGGGGAACGGGGCGCATCGCGCTTCAGATTGGTCCGGCGCGGCAGCAGGAATTTTTGAAATCACTTGGGTTTTTCAAACCGGTCGAGTTCGAGATGATCGAGGCGGGCGGTGGCCAGCCCCTTCTGCCCAAGCGGTGGACGGACCTCTCGACTGTGACCATCTCCTATGGTCATGGCCTCTCGTCCAGCCCGCTGCACTTGGCCGCAGGCTATGCCGCCATCGCCAATGGTGGGCGTTATGTGCGCCCGACGTTGATGAAACAGGCCGGCCCGCAGCAGGGCGAACGCGTCATGTCCGCCGCCGTCGCGCGCGAATTGCGCAAGATGCTGCGCGCGGTCGTGACCGATGGCACGGCCAGCATGGGCGATGTGCCCGGCTATGCCGTGGGCGGCAAGACCGGCACGGCGGACAAGCCCAAGGAAAAGGGCGGCGGCTATTATGATGACAAGGTGATCGCCACTTTTGCGTCGATGTTCCCGGCGGATGATCCGAAATACGTACTGATCGTCACGCTGGACGAGCCGGTCGAGACGTCGGGCGACAAGCCGCGCCGCACGGCGGGCTGGACGGCTGTTCCGATCGCGTCCGAAATCATCGCGCGCGTCGCGCCACTGCTGGGTCTGCGGCCTGCGATTGAACAGACGCCACTGGCTGATATAACACAGGTATCAATGCAAGGCGGCGACTGAGCGGGGCGGACATGAGTGCGGGGCAGGCAAAGACATTGGCAGAACTGGGCCTTGCGGCCAAAGGCCGTGCACAGGCACGGGTGACGGGGCTGTCTATAGACAGTCGCCAAGTCAGAGACGGCACGCTATTCGCCGCGCTGCCGGGCAGTCGTGTGCATGGGGGCGAGTTCATTCAGTATGCGCTGCGCATGGGCGCGGCGGCGATTCTGACGGACGCGGAGGGCGCGCGTATCGCGGCGGATGTGCTGGCCGCCTCGGACGCCGCACTTGTTGTGACCGAGGACGCGCGCGCCGCGCTGTCCTGCGCTGCGGCCCTTTGGTTCGGTGCGCAGCCCGAAGTGATGGTGGCTGTCACCGGCACCAACGGCAAAACATCGGTCGCCAGCTTTGCCCGCCAGATATGGCAGGTGATGGGGCTGGAGGCGATCAATGTCGGCACCACCGGCGTAGAGGGCAGTTATGCCGCGCCGTTGGCCCACACCACGCCCGATGCCATCACGCTGCACCGCGTTTTGGCCGAGGCGGCAAAGGCGGGCGTGACCCATGCCGCGATGGAGGCGTCCAGCCATGGGCTGGACCAGCGCCGTCTTGATGGTGTGCAGCTGGTCGCGGCGGCATTTACCAATTTCACGCAGGATCATCTGGACTACCACCAGACATTCGAGGCGTATTTCAATGCCAAGGCCGGGCTATTTGCGCGCGTTCTGCCCGAGGGCAGCGTGGCCGTCGTCAACATGGATGATCCCAAGGGTGCCGATATCGCTGATCTGGCCGAGATGCGCGGGCAGGACGTGCTGCGCGTGGGTCGCCACGGCGACGCACAACTGCGTCTGCTGGGCCAGCGGTTCAATCCCACAGGGCAAAGCCTGCGGTTTTCCTGGTTGGACGAAGTGCATCAGATCGATCTGCCGCTGATCGGCGGCTTTCAGGGCGAAAATCTGCTGGTGGCCGCTGGCCTTGTCATCGGCGCAGGCGCGGACGCCTCGCGCGTGTTTCTGGCGCTGCCAGAAATGGAGACCGTGAGGGGCCGTATGCAACTGGCCGCGACGCGGCGCAATGGCGCGGCGGTCTTTGTCGATTTCGCACATACCCCTGATGCTGTGTCGACCGCGATCGAGGCGCTGCGCCCGCATGTCATGGGCCGCCTTGTCGCCATCATCGGCGCCGGGGGCGACCGCGATCCGGGCAAGCGCCCGCTGATGGGGCAGGCCGCCGCCGCCCATGCCGACCTCGTTATCGTCACCGACGACAACCCGCGCAGCGAAAACCCCGCCTCCATCCGCGCTGCGGTGATGGAGGGGTGTCCCGGTGCCTCGAATGTCGGCGACCGCGCCGAGGCGATCCTGCGCGGTGTCGACGCACTTGGGCCGGGCGATGCGCTGCTGATCCTTGGTAAAGGGCATGAGACGGGCCAGACGGTGGGCAGTGACGTGCTGCCATTTGATGATGTCGAGCAGGCCAGCGTTGCGGTCATGGCGCTGGACGCCGCAGAGACGGGGGAGGGCGCATGAGCCTTTGGAGCGCCGCCGATGCCGCCGCCGCGACCGGTGGACAGGTGCAGGGCGACTGGCAGGCGAATGGCGTTTCCATCGACACGCGCACCATCCAGCCCGGCGATCTGTTCGTCGCGCTCAAGGCCGAGCGTGATGGGCATGACTTTGTCGCCCAAGCGCTGGACAACGGCGCAGCAGCGGCGCTGGTCAACCACGTCCCCGAGGGCGTCGCACCGGATGCGCCGCTGCTGATCGTCCCCGACGTGCTGGTGGCGCTTGAGGCGCTGGGCCGCGCGGGTCGTGCGCGGACAGAGGCCAAAGTGATCGCCGTCACCGGATCGGTCGGCAAGACCTCGACCAAGGAAATGCTTCGCGATGTCCTCTCGGGGCAGGGCCGGACCCACGCGGCCGAGGCCAGCTACAACAACCATTGGGGCGTGCCGCTGACATTGGCGCGGATGCCCGCGGACACCGAATTCGCCGTGATCGAGATCGGCATGAACCACCCCGGTGAGATCGCGCCACTGGCCCGCCTCACGCGCCCGCATGTGGCGATGATCACCACCATCGCCGCCGCCCATCTGGAGGCATTCGACAACATCGAGGGAATTGCGCGCGAAAAGGCCGCGATATTTCAGGGGCTTGAGCCGGGTGGCACCGCCGTAATCAACGCCGATCTGCCGACGACGCCGATTCTGTTGGAGGCAGCGCGCGCCGCAAATGCGCAGATCGCAACCTTTGGCGAGAGCAGTGACATGTATCGCCTGAGCAGCGTGCAACTGGGCGACGACCGCACGATGGTGTGCGCGGACCTGCCCGACGGCCCTGTCATATTCAAGATTCTCTCAGCCGGGCGTCATTTCGCGATGAATGGCCTTGGCGTGCTGGCCGCAGTGGAGGCGCTGGGCGGCGATACCGGCCTTGCCGCGCCTGATCTGGCGCGCTGGCGCCCGCCTGCCGGGCGCGGCACGCGCGAGGTGTTGGAGCTGGATTCGGGTGACGAAGACTGGACGCTGGACCTGATTGACGACGCCTTCAACGCCAATCCCACCTCAATGGCCGCCGCGATCGAAGTGCTGGCCGCCAGCACCCCGCGCGACAATATCGGACGTATCGCCAAAGGGCGGCGCATCGCGATCCTCGGCGACATGCTGGAACTGGGCGAGGGCGAGGCGGACATGCACCGCGCGCTGGCCGACCTTCCGCATATGGCGCAGCTGACGACCGTTCACTGTGTCGGCCCCAGAATGCGCATCCTCTGGGAGGCGCTGCCGCGCGCGCAGCGCGGGATATGGAGCGAGGACGCAGCGTCGCTGGCGCTTAAGGTTCATGGCGTGATAGATGCGGGCGATGTGCTGCTGATCAAGGGATCGAAGGGCAGCAGAGTGAGCGCGATCGTCGACGCTCTGCGCAAACCGGGGCGCGACAGCCGCCTCCAGACAAGGGATGATTGAATGTTATACTGGCTCACCGCGTTGTCCGATGGCGGCGATTTCTTTAACCTGTTCCGGTATATAACGTTCCGCACCGGGGGTGCGTTCATGACGGCGCTGATCTTTGGCTTTATCTTTGGTTTGCCCCTGATCAACGTGCTTCGCAAGCGGCAGGGCAAGGGGCAACCGATCCGCACCGACGGCCCCGAGGGGCATTTCGTCAAGGCGGGCACGCCCACGATGGGCGGTCTGCTGATCGTCGGTGCGCTGCTCACATCCACGTTGCTCTGGGCGCGGCTGGACAATCCGTTCATCTGGATCGTGCTCTTTGTCACCATCGCGTTCGGCGCGATCGGGTTCGCCGACGATTACGCCAAGGTGTCCAAGCAGCACCATGACGGGGTGCCGGGCAAGGTGCGGCTGGCCCTCGGGTTTGTGATCGCAGGCATCGCGGCCTATTGGGCGGCGGCCTACCATCCGGAGGCTCTGCAATACCAGCTGGCGCTGCCGGTGTTCAAGAATACGCTGATAAACCTCGGGTTTTTCTTTATCCCCTTCGCGATGATCGTGATCGTTGGTGCGGCTAACGCGGTGAACCTGACCGATGGCCTCGACGGCCTCGCGATCATGCCGGTGATGATCGCCGCGTCCGCGTTGGGGGTGATCGCCTATGTGGTCGGGCGCACCGATTTCACCGAGTATCTGGACGTGCATTACGTCGAAGGCACGGGCGAGATCATGATCTTTGTCGCCGGCCTCGTCGGCGGTGGCCTTGGGTTTCTGTGGTATAACGCGCCGCCTGCCGCCGTGTTCATGGGCGACACCGGCTCACTGGCCCTTGGCGGCGCGCTGGGCGCGATCGCGGTGGCGACCAAGCACGAGATCGTGCTGGCTATTGTCGGTGGCCTCTTTGTCGTCGAGGCGATGAGCGTCATCATTCAGGTGCTGTACTTCAAGCGCACCGGCAAGCGCGTGTTCCTGATGGCCCCAATCCACCATCACTTCGAGAAAAAGGGCTGGGCCGAGCCGCAGATCGTCATCCGTTTCTGGATCATCGCGCTGATTCTGGCGATGATCGGGCTGGCGACGTTGAAGGTGCGGTGATGGACGTATCCGAGCGCTTTCGCGGCATCACCACTGGTTTGCTAATGTATGTCGCGATGTATGCACTTGCGGCTGCGGTTGGCATCCTGTCGCAGGGGTTTGAGGGGACAGGGCCACGTGTCTTCGGTATGTTCGCTGTGGTCACCTTTGCGTTGACGGCGCTGTTAGTTGCCGCTTTGGTACTGCGCGAAGGCGCGCTAATCGTTGGCAATTTAGCCTCGCCCGGCGCTGGCCTGTGGCTGCTCCGCATACTGGTGCTGGCCGTGTTGGCATGTATGATCCTGTGGGGGTGCATCTGGCTATGATGTCGGTCCTCCAAGGCTACTTCTGGACGCCCCCGCTATGATTCCCGTTCGCGGATATGACGGGGCGCGGGTCGCGGTTCTCGGACTTGGGCGGTCGGGCCTGTCGGCGGCGCGCGCGCTGCGCGCTGGCGGCGCCGAGCCCTTCTGCTGGGACGATAACGAGGCTGCGCGCGAGGCAGCGGAGGCCGAAGGCTTCGAGACGCTCGACCTGTCCCGCGACGGCGCGTTCCACGGCATTGCCAGCCTGATCGTCAGCCCCGGCATCCCGCATCTCTATCCCGCACCGAACCGCATCGTTGCCACTGCGCAGGCGGCGGGTGTGCCGGTGGACAATGATATCGGCCTCTTTTTCCGCTCGTTCGCGTCCGGCGACTGGAACGATTTTGAGCAACCGCCGCGCGTGATCTGCGTCACCGGATCGAATGGCAAATCGACAACCTGCGCGCTGATCCATCACATCCTGACCGAGGCAGGCCGCAATGTGCAGCTGGCAGGCAATATCGGGCGCGGTGTGCTGGATATCGACCCGCCCGAGGATGGCGGCGCCGTGGTGCTGGAGCTATCCAGCTATCAGACCGAACTGGCCCGCGCATTGACGCCGGATATCGCGGTTTTCACCAATTTCAGCCCCGACCACCTCGACCGTCATGCGGGCCTTGGCGGCTATTTCGCGGCCAAACGCCGCCTTTTCGCCGAGGGCGGGCCAGACCGCGCCATCATCGGTGTGGACGAGGCCGAGGGGCGGTTTCTGGCCGGCCAACTCAGCGAGGGGGCAGGGGACGACCGTGTCATTCGCATCTCGGTTACTGAAAAGCTGACGGGCCCCGGCTGGCAGGTCTTTGCGCGCAAGGGGTTCCTCAGCGAATATCGCAAGGGCCGTCAGGCGGGCAGCATAGATTTGCGCCCCATCAAGGGCCTGCCCGGCGCGCATAATCACCAGAATGCCTGCGCCGCCTATGCGGCCTGTCGATCCATGGGCCTCGCGCCCCGCGTCATTGAGGACGCGATGCACAGCTATCCGGGCCTGCCCCATCGCAGCCAGATCGTGGCCGAGGCGAGCGGCGTTACCTACGTCAATGACAGCAAAGCCACGAATGTCGATAGCGCGCTCAAAGCGTTGCAGGCTTTCAAGAATATCCGCTGGATCTGTGGTGGGTTGGAAAAGGACGGCGGGTTGAACGCCCTCGCCCCTGCGCTGGATAACGTCGCTCGCGCCTATGTGATTGGCCGCGAGGCTGCGCAATTCGCGCTGCATCTGGGCTTGGATGCGGAGATTTGCACCACGATGGCCGAGGCCGTGCGCCGCGCCCACGGCGACGCACAGCCAGGCGATACGGTTCTGTTGGCACCTGCTGCGGCCAGTTTCGATCAATATGACAGCTTTGAGCGGCGCGGGGACGATTTCACCGCCTGCGTCACCGCCGCACTCGCCTCTGGTCAATAGGGGCGCTGCGGGGTATCTGGGCGACAAACGACGCTGCAAAAAACGCGAGGGGTCTCATGCCCGAAAGCAAAGCCTACAGCACGCCCGGCCCGGTCGAATCCGATCTGCGCGCCGCGATGTCGCCCACCGAAGAGATCATCAAAGCGGCGCGGGCGGGCCAGATGTTTATTCTGGTCGACCATGAGGACCGTGAGAACGAGGGCGATCTGGTCGTCGCCGCCGAGTTTGCCACCCCTGAGGCGATCAACTTCATGGCGACGCATGGGCGCGGCCTGATCTGTCTGCCGATGACCAGCCAGCGGATCGACCATTTGGGCCTGCCGATGATGGCAGTCAATAACTCGTCCCGGCACGAGACGCCGTTCACCGTCTCGATTGAGGCGCGCGAGGGCGTTTCTACCGGCATTTCCGC
>RCMY010001656.1_pt1 | contig 20925 bp, 16 predicted proteins | sample 2041341 | NCBI WGS metagenome assembly RCMY01 (sample SAMN09708234, study PRJNA481090) | Marine sediment metagenome, whole genome shotgun sequencing project.
CGTAAAAAAGCGCCATAAAAAAGGCGAAGAAGAACATCACCTCGGAAAAAATAAACCAGATCATGCCCAGCGCGTAGGATTTTTTCAGCTGCGCACTGTTCATGCCGCGCATGTTTTCATTGATTGTGGTTCGGAACCAGCTATACAGCACGACTGCAAAAATGCCGAAGCCAATAAGCAATATCCAGTGCGAGTTGGAGTCTTCAACCCCTGCGCTCATGTCGTTAAGCACGTTGGCGGCACCAAATACCGTGGTCGCCAAACCAAGGCTGGCGAGTATCGGCAGCTTGCTTTGTTCCGGAACGTAATAAGTCTCGTAGTCGCCGCTTGGTGTTGCCATGTTATTGCTCCGCTATGCGCGTTTAGCTCGCGTGCTGATGCACATTATTGCTATATAAAATTATCGAATAAAACTTAGTTAACCTGCGCCACCCGCGGCGCGTACTTTTTGGTTACGTCAAACAAGGTATAGGCCAGCGTGATGGTATGTACGTCTTTGGGTATGTCCTGGTCAACAATAAATCGCAGTGGCATCATAATTTCCTCACCGCCCGCCAGCGTCTGCTGATTGAAACAGAAACATTCCGTTTTGTGGAAATACTCGGCGGCCTCGAACGGCACCAAACTGGGCACCGCCTGGGCGACCATCACACTGGCAGAAGGGTTTTTAGCAAAAAACTCGGTTTCCGCCAACTCGCCGGGATGAACTTTGATCTCGGTGACGGTGGGCTTAAACTTCCATGCCATACCGTCATTATTGGTGGCGAGAAACTGCACCTTGATCGACCGCGAACGATCAACTTCGGACCCTACCGACTCGTAAGCCTGGTTCGACGTTTTGCCGTTCAACCCGGTGACCTCACAGAATACGTCATACAGCGGCACCAAAGCGAAGCCGAAGCCGAACATCGCCACGGTGACGCCGAGTAAACGCAGTGCTGTTTTGGCAATCGGTGTGCTCATCGCTTAATCCTTGGCAATCAACCCTAATTGACGACCGGCGGGGTAGTGAAGGTGTGATAGGGCGCTGGTGACGGTATGGTCCATTCCAGCCCTTCGGCAGAATCGCCCCATACGTCGTCGGTTGCCGGTTTGCCACCGCGGATGGTTTTAATGACGATAACCAGAAAGAACACCTGCGACGCGCCAAACAAAAACGCGCCCATGCTAGCGACCATATTAAAGTCGGCGAACTGCAGGGCGTAGTCGGGAATACGCCGTGGCATGCCAGCAAGACCTACCCAATGCATTGGGAAAAAGGTCAGGTTGATGCCGATGAACGATAGCCAGAAATGCATTTTGCCCCACGTTTCATCGTACATATTGCCGCACCATTTGGGCAGCCAGTAGTACACGGCAGCAAAAATAGAGAATACCGCCCCAGGCACCAGCACATAATGAAAGTGGGCTACCACGAAGTAAGTATCGTGATATTGGAAGTCGGCTGGCGCAATAGCCAGCATCAAGCCGGAGAAACCGCCGATGGTAAACAGTATGACGAACGCAATGGCAAACAACATTGGCGTTTCAAACGTGAGCGAGCCACGAAACATTGTTGTCACCCAGTTGAAAACCTTCACGCCGGTAGGCACGGCAATCAACATAGTGGCGTACATAAAAAACAATTCGCCGGCGATGGGCATGCCGACAGTGAACATGTGGTGCGCCCACACGATGAACGACAAAAATGCGATTGAAGATGTCGCATACACCATGGAGTCATAACCAAACAACCGCTTACGCGAGAAGGTTGGAATGATGGCCGACACAATGCCGAATGCCGGCAAAATCATGATGTAAACTTCCGGGTGGCCGAAGAACCAGAAAACATGCTGGAACAGCACCGGGTCACCGCCACCGGCAGCGCTAAAGAAGCTGGTACCGAAGTGAATGTCCATCAACATCATGGTGACCACACCGGCCAGTACTGGCATCACCGCAATCAACAGATACGCGGTAATAAACCAGGTCCAGACGAACAGGGGCATTTTCATGTAGGTCATGCCGGGCGCGCGCAGGTTCATAATGGTGGCGATGATATTGATCGACCCCATAATCGACGAGGCACCCATAATGTGTACGGCGAAGATAAAAAAGGTGACGCTGGGCGGCGCGTAGGTAGTAGAGAGTGGTGCGTAGAACGTCCAACCGAAGTTGGGAGCACCGCCTTCCATAAACAGTGTCGACAACATCATCGCGAACGCGAACGGCAGAATCCAGAAGCTCCAGTTGTTCATGCGTGGCAGCGCCATGTCGGGTGCGCCGATCATCATCGGAATCAGCCAGTTTGCCAGACCAACAAAGGCCGGCATTACCGCGCCAAACACCATAATCAGGCCGTGCATGGTGGTCATCTGATTGAAGAATTCAGGCTGTACGATTTGCAGCCCAGGCTGGAACAGCTCGGCGCGAATCACCAGCGCGAATGTACCGCCGACCAGAAACATGGCGAAACTGAACCATAAATACATCGAACCGATGTCTTTGTGGTTGGTGGTAAACAGCCAACGAGAAAAACCCTTCGCGGGACCGTGATGATGCTCAGCAGTTGTAGTGCTCATAGTGGCTAGCCCTGTTGTTACCTAGTTAGTACCTTGCATTTGATTGTGAACGTCGATGGCCTGCAATTTGTCGCCCATGTTATTGCCCCAGGCATTGCGCTCATAAGTGACCACTGCGGCCAGCTCAAGTTTGTTTAGTTGCCCGCCGAAGGCTTGCATGGCGGTGCCAGAAACGCCGTTGATGAGAATATCTGTATGTTTTTCGATTGGTCCGGTGGTGACAGCAGAGCCAACCATGGTCGGTCCCACGCCACCTTCGCCGCTCATGCCATGGCACGCGGCACAGGAGCGTTGATAAACAGCTTTACCTTCTTCCATCAGCTGGTCCATGGTCATTTCCTGGTCCATCAACTTAGCCAGGGCTGCAGCTTCCTGCTTTTGCTCGCCCAGCCAGGCGGCATAATCTGCCGGACTTTTAGCCTCGACTACCACGGGCATAAAGCCGTGGTCACGACCGCACAACTCGGTGCATTGGCCGCGGTAAATGCCGGGCTCCTCGACTCTGGTCCAGGCTTTGTTAATGAAGCCAGGAATAGCGTCTTGTTTAATTGCGAAGGCGGGCATCCACCAGGAGTGGATGACGTCGTTGGCAGTGATCAGAAAACGTACTTTTTTATCCGTAGGAATCACCAGTGGTTTATCAACCTCAAGCAGATAGTGCTCGCCTTTTTCTTCGACGTTGTTGATTTCATCGCGCGATGTGCTCAAATTGCTGAAAAAGCTAACATCTTCACCGACATACTCATACTTCCACTTCCATTGATAGCCGGTAATGAGAATGTCTATGTCCGCTTCGCTGCTATCGTATTGACGAATGAGCGTTTGGCTAGCCGGCACCGCCATCGCGATCAATACAACGAAAGGGGTTAGAGTCCAGACAACTTCCAGCTTGGTGCTTTCATGAAACTGTGCGGCCTTAGCGCCGCGTGATTTGCGGTGCATCACGATTGAGTAGAACATTACGCCAAAGACGGCGATGCCAATAACGACGCAAACCCAGAATATCAACATGTGCAGGTCGTAGATTTCACGGCTGGTTTCCGTCACACCCCGCGTCATATTGGTGCCGAACCGCTCCCCCTCCGCAGCCCAGGCCATACTACTCAGAGCGCTGGATGCCAGCGCTACTTTGGTTACCAGCCTAAGCGACAGTGCAGATGAAAACATGGACCGAACCCCTTTGTTGCAGTAAATACAGCCGAAACTCATGCGCTACTCAATGCCCAAATACCGTGTGCTTTGGTTTTTGCCGTGCGCTTTCCGTTGGAATTATGCTTGTGTGTTAACTTACGCTCACGTCGCTTTGCGGGACATGCTAATAATTTGTCCACGACAAACGCCTGAAGTATATCAAAAGCATTTACGTTACCGCTACCTGATATAACCGCTAACTACAATTCTTTGCAGATCGCGAGAGGCACATACCGTAAACGCCAAAGACTCTTTTATTCACGCCAAAGTCTGGCGGCTCGCCGGGCCGTTAATGCTGTCGAATATCAGCATTCCATTGTTAGGGATTGTCGACACGGCTATTCTTGGCCATCTCGACACGCCTCAGTATTTGGGTGCCGCTGCCGTCGGCGGCAATATCATGTCTCTGGTGCTGTGGACTTTCGCCTTTTTACGGATGGGTAGCACGGCATTGGTGGCACAGCACTACGGCGCTGACGACAGAGCGAAAATTCAGCTCACTGTCGTTCGGGCATTAGCGCTGGCAGGACTGATAAGCGTGGTGTTAGTCACCGCGCGCTCGCCTTTAATTGGCACCGCGCTGCACTTAATCGACGCCAGTACGCAGGTCGACCCGCTCGCCCGCAGCTACAGCGAAATCAGATTTTATAGCGTGCCGGCGGTGCTGTTCACCTATTGCCTGACTGGTTGGCTGATTGCCTCGCAGGCAACCCGAGCAGTCATGCTGATCGTCATCACGACTAACGTACTGAATATCGCTCTGGATTACCTGTTTATTGTTGGCTACGGCTGGAACAGCGACGGCGCAGCGCTAGCGACCGTGGTCGCTGAGTATGTGGGGTGCGCGATTGCACTGTCACTATTGTGGCGCAGGTATCGCGGCCGCTGGCAGGTCTCGTTTGCAGCGCTGCGTGATTCAGCAGCGCTTTCGGGTTTGCTACGCATCAACGTTGATCTGATGCTGCGCACCCTGTGCCTGCTGCTGTGCTTTCTTTTTTTTACTGCCCAGGGCGCACGCGCCGGCGACACGCTGTTGGCCGCCAATACCATATTGCTACAGCTATTGATGTTGTCGTCGTTCGCTCTCGACGGTTTTGCTCACGCCTGCGAAAGTTTATGCGGCTACGAACTGGGTGCAAAGCGACTAAGACATTTTTACGCTACAGTGCGGGCCTGCTTACTATGGTCAGTGTATAGCGCCGTCGCGCTCAGTTTGGCGTTTTTTCTGCTGCAAGAACCTATTATCGAAGGCTTTACCGACATCGACGTCGTGCGCGTTGAACTGGTTCGATTCTTCCCGTGGCTGATTGCCTTACCCCTGATAGCAGTGTGGAGCTATCTGTTCGACGGCGTGTTTATCGGCGCTGCGAAAACGCGGGCGATGCGCGATAGTATGATCGTTAGCGCCGTGCTCATTTATTTACCCGTGTGGTATGTCACACAGGCGCTGGGAAATCATGGCTTGTGGCTGGCGTTTACTTTATTAATGGCCGCACGTGGAGCGACGCTGGCCGCCGTTTACTGGTTTTACTCGCGCCGACACCGCTGGTTGCCGGCGTAGCGCGCATTATGTCGCGTTATTACCCCGGTCTTTTCTCGGGTCAATCAGCGTAACGCTTTGAACTTCGTCCGCTGTATTGCTTTTTGGCGTCACGCGGGTCGCCAATTCAGGCGCGGCACCCAAATCCTGTAACTCGTCTTTAAATCCGCAGGCAATACATTCACGCTGCTGCTGGTCACCGTGCTTGTGTAAGATAATTTTATCCATCGCCTTGCACTGTGGGCAAATAGCACCGGCGATAAAACGTCGTGTTGCACTCATGTTAGTGTCCTGCTTCGTAGCCGTGTGACGTTATCACAAGTCGTCGTGTGACATTATCATAAAGAGTGCTGCTGTGCCGCCTGCCGCAGGCGCATGCTGTCAACGACGACGATGCGCCCTCTGGAGCGATCAATGATATCCTCATCCTCAAGCTCACCCAGCGCAATGCTCACAGTGGGACGGGAGGTGCCGACCAGCGTCGCCAATTCAGCGTGCGTTAGGCGCAATTGAATCACCAGCCGGTCTTCTTCCGGCTGCCCAAAGTCATCGGCCAGTTTTACAATAGCGCCGGCAACACGCGAACGTGCATCACGAAATACCAGGTCTTCCAGCCGCGACTCAATACTATGAAAGCGACCCTCAATTTGCTTCGCGACCGTAATAATAATTGACGTCGACGATCGCATGGCTGCGGCAAAGGCTTCACGCTCCAATATAAGCACCACACATTGCTCGACCGCGACGGCATAGCTTTTCCGAGCCCGGTCGATATAGGCTACGAACTCACCGAACACCTCACCGGCGCGAATATAACCGAAGGTGACCTCTTCGCCGTTTTCCGAACTGCGGTACATGCGCACCAAACCGGACTCCAGCAGAAAAACGGATTCCGGCCTGGGCCGCGGTTCGAAGATTATATCTCCAGTTTTGTAGTGCCGCAGTTTGGACCCGCGCCGCAGGATTTCTGCTTCTGCGGCGGGCAGCTCCTGCAGCCAATTAATGTTTGTCAGATGCCAGAGGTCACGCACGCGCGGATTGTTAGTTGCCTAACACCATATTTGCCGGGGGTTTGCCATAATACTCCAAATGTAAACAATTGTTATCAATGCCCTGCCAAGGAGCAAATAATAAGTGGAATTATCCGACGCGCTAAGCAGAGAGCTGTTCGACTCCGCTCCGGACGCGATGCTTGTTGTGCATGAGTCCGGCACTATAGCGCTCGTCAATGCGCGGACGGAATCTTTATTTGGCTTCGAACGTGAGGAACTTCTTGGCCAGCCGATAGGGTTGCTGCTACCAGAGTTTTATCAAGATGCAGACCCGCTACAGCGAAGCGACTATGTTAAAAACCCTGGCGTGCTGCCGACGGGGCTGGAGCTGTTCGGCCTTCGCAAAAATGCTACCGAGTTTCCGGTCGAAATCAGTTGCAGTCGGATAGAAACCGCAACCGGCACAATGCTCTCGACTGCCGTCCGCGATATAACCGAGCGCAGGGCAATGGAGGCCAAACTGATAGCAGCGCGGCGCGAAGCCGAGCGGGCCAATCGCGCCAAAAGTGAGTTTCTCGCAGCCGCCAGCCACAATTTGCGGCAGCCCTTGCACACACTTAAACTGCTTGGTGGTGTACTCGACCGCTGTACCAATACAGCCGCTGCCGTGCAAGCTTTGGCTGCACAGCGCGAAGCATTGCATGCGATGTCAGACCTGCTGAATACCTTGCTGGATATCAGCAAACTCGAATCCGGCGTGATAAGCCCCGACATTAACAGCTGTTCAGTGCAAACAATTTTCCGGCGGCTGCGCGTCAACTTCGAAGCGCAGGCAACGGACAAAGGTATCCGCTTACAGGTTGAAGACTGTGTGGAGACAATCCGTACTGATGCCGGGTTGTTGGAGCAGCTGGTGCAGAACCTGGTTGCCAACGCGATTCGCTACACGCGGGAAGGCAGCGTCAGTCTGCGCTGCCGACGCTATAAGTCGTCGGTGCGTATTGAGGTTGCGGATACCGGCATCGGCATAGCGCACGACCAAATGAATACCCTGTTCGACGAATTCTATCAAATCAAGGATGGAACCGGGACGCAACGCGAAGGCTATGGTCTGGGCCTGGCTATCGTGCAAAGGCTAAGCCAGCTGCTAGGTCACCGGATTGAAGTAGATTCAACTCCCGGCAAAGGATCGTGCTTTGCCATCACCTTGCCATGCGGCGACCTGGCGTGTAAACAGCCGTCAAAAATTGCCGCTATAGCTGCGCCAACAGCGCGCGCCGACGGTGCTGATTATTGATGATGATCCTGCGGTTATCGACGCGACCCAATTGCTGCTCGAGCTGGAGGGTTATCGCGTTCTGGTTGCATCGACGCTGGAAGCCGCACTCAACAACGTGCACACGGCGGCCGTTCCACCAGCCATGATAGTTCCGACTATCACCTCAGTGGCGGCGTCACTGGCGCTGACGCAATACGCGCCGTACGGAGGGCAACACGCTGCGAAATACCCGCCGTGCTGGTGACCGGCGACACCTCATCGTCGCTTAAAAATGTGCTTGATCAATTAGACCATTGCAAACGGGTCAGCAAGCCGGTGCACGCAGAAAGCTTGCTCAGGCTGATGGACCAGCTAATCACCAGTGAAGCTGACGAAGCAGCTGCCACCGCTATGGGCTGAGCAGAAACTCCTGCAGCGCAAAGAAGGGGGGCGAGCCTGCGCTGACCAGGCGTTGATTAAAATCTTTGTAGCTAAACTGATCGCCTTTGACTTTCTGATACTCGTCCAACAGCTCCAATATCGCCAAGTGACCGGCAAAATAGCTGGCGAGCTGCACCGAACCTAACTTAGCACGCGTCAATTTACCCTGCGCTTCGCCCTCTTCCTGAAAACCTTTGCTGGTCATCAGATGCACCGCTTCTTGTTCCGGCCAGTCGCTGGTATGCAGGCGAATATCAATGATCGCATTGATCAAGCTGCGCAACACCAGCTTATAATCGGCCATTTTCTGCAACTCGTGGCCGAAGGGCTGGTCGGGATAAATAGTAAAGCCCTGATCAACCAGCTGCGTGGCGATATAGCTTGCCCAACCTTCAACCATAGGGCCGTTAAGAAAAACCCGCGGAATGGTGCGCTCAAAGCGGTTGGAGTATTCAAGCTGCACAAAGTGGCCGGGCACACCCTCGTGAATGTATACCAGAGCGAGCGCCGAGCGATTGTACTCCTTAAGATAACTGTCGGAGGTGGCCAGCAGCTTCAAGTCCCAAAACCAGACCGATTCCAGGTTTGGTTCAAATGGCGGCGCGGGGATGATTTGCGCTACCGCGTAGCCTGACATATGCGGAGGAATGTTCTCAATTCGAAGTTTGGATGTTGGCGGCAGATCGAGTAGATCTTTTTTGCGCACGAAGCCCGTGATCGCGTCGGCCAGTGCGTAGCTGTCAGAGATCAGCGTTGCCGCCGTCGAACGGTCTTCGCTGAGACGCTGAAATATATCGCGCACCACCTGATCGTTGACTAACGTGTCAGCTGGTTGCACGGCGCCGCTGGCAATCTGCTCGGCGAGATAGTCATCGTGAATGCGGCGTGCCGTGTTAATCAGTTCACCGCCAACTTTTTTCAGCTCATTTTCTGCCGCGGCGAGCAGCGCGTCTGGCCCTAGAGGGTAGTCCATATACAGCGCGTATTTGGCTTCGTACAGATCACGCCCAAGGCGCCAATCACTGGCGGAACGCGGTACCACAGTCGCCTCAAACCAGTCGGTAAAGGCGCTAATTTTCTCGACCGCGTCAGCACAGGCAAGGCGTACCGACGTAGACTGGTCGGCACTAAGCCCAGCGGTGGCGATTAACTCGGGCAGTGACTTGTCGAACAAGCCGTTGGCTTGAATCATGGACCGTAACTGTGTCACAGCAACCTCTTTTTGCTTTGCCGTGGGGTGTACAGACGGCGGGGCCAGCGCCTGTTTGGTGTCGTCGAGAAATTTCCCAACCCCGGCACAGCGCGCCGTAAAACTCTGCAGGCGCTGCGGCAGCGGCGCATAGTCGCGCAATATTAAACCTGAGAAAGCGCCGCCCAACATCGACACGTAGGTCAGCGGATTACTGCTGTAACCAAGCCGGGTCAGCTCCAATTGACTGAGTTCGATTTTGTTTTGCAGAATATGCAAATCAATTTGTTCAGCACGCGACAACGAATCGCGATCAAATTTGGCCAGCCGCTGCAGAAAAAATGTACGCGCATCGACGGCTTTATCCCAGGCGGCTGCCGAGACATCAGGAAGGCGGTCATCGTAATAACGCGGATCGTCGCCTTTGCCGTGGATGCCATAGCCAACGCCGCTGGTAGGATCTTCCTCCAGCAGCAGCGCCAGGTAGAGCTGACCCAGCGCATCGATGCTGGTTTCGTTGTCCACGCGAGCTTGCCAGGCGTCTGCTGCCGAGTTTTTCGCCTGTGGCTGCGGCGCAGTGCCGCTTGACTGACAAGCGAGCAAGCATTGAGTGAGCATTAACACGATGATCATTCGGGCGGGGTAATGCATGGCTATATCTTCCTGCATATCTACGATTGCACGTTTACTGAGAGCCTTCAGCGTTGATATCGAGAGCCTTCAGCGTTGATATCAAGAGCCTTCAGCGCCGATACCAAGAGCCTTCAGCGCCGATACCAAGAGCCTTCAGGGCAGCAATAGTAACAGCTAAGCAAGACCGGTTAGAATAGCTGTTTACGCTGGCGGCATGGGCTGCACAAGCAATTTGAGACAAGAGCAAAACACTGTGGATTATCTCCTTGCATTAGCCACCGATCCCGCCGCCTGGGTGGCGTTAGCCGCACTCACAGCAATGGAAGTTGTACTGGGCATCGACAATTTGATATTCATTTCAATACTGTCGAACAGGCTGCCTGCTGAAAAACGGTCGAAGGCGCGGCGTATTGGCATTGCCGGCGCGCTGATACTACGACTCGGGCTGCTCAGCACAGTCGCGGTGATTGTCAGGCTTACCGAGCCAGTATTTGAAGTTCTCGACAATGAATTTTCCTGGCGCGATATTATTCTCATCGCGGGTGGGCTGTTCCTGGTGTGGAAAGCCACCAAGGAAATCCATCACAAAGTAGACCCCGATCCAGAGTCCGACCTGGCAAGCTCTACCGTAGTGGTAACAAGTATTTTAGCCGTGGTAGGACAAATTCTGGTGCTGGATGTTGTGTTTTCGATTGATAGTATCATTACCGCGGTCGGCATGACCAAGCACATTCCGATCATGGTGATCGCGGTGATTATCGCCGTTACTGCCATGTTGCTGGCGGCAGACCCACTGTCTGATTTCATCAATGAAAACCCGACGGTGGTGATGCTGGCACTTGGCTTTCTATTACTTATCGGCACTACGCTTATTGCCGATGGCTTTGGCGCACATTTACCCAAAGGCTATATCTATGCCGCCATGGCGTTTTCAGTCGCCATAGAAATACTCAATATATTATCAAGACGGGCGCGTCGAAAAACTTAGGTTGCTTGTCGGGCTTTGCGCCGGTGCTTGCCCTTTAGCATTTTCTTCAGGGTTTGCTTCGCTTCGTAGAAGAATAGCGGCAATCGCCAACCCCTCACTGCGCGTGCACCGAGTGGCTTGCTGTAGTGACTGATAAAAAGTTCGCGATCACTCCAATCCAGCTTGTAACAAATACGCATTAGATCAACACAACGCTGGCGTGGCGAAAGCCGCTCTCTAATACCGATTTTGGCACGGCCTATATCGATGACAAACACCTCCACCGCACCAGCCGGGTTGATCTTCATCATTAGATTACCGCTGGACAAATCGCGATGAATAATCCGCTGCGCGTGCATGTTGCGAATAAAGCCGGCGATGGCATCGAACATCACCGCTTTGCTAAAGCCTCTGAAGTTGTCTTCACCCCGGTTGAAACAGGTAAACACGTCGCGCGTTGAAAAGGCATCCGCTATGTATCGGCAAACATAGTAATTTTCTTCAATACCGCTGCTTTTGTAGCGTTCAAAATAAGCCACCGGGGGCGGCGTGCTGACACCGCAGCGACGCATATAAGAAGCGTTATTCCAGTGGCGCTGGCCTTTGCTTGGCAAAAACCGATAGCTGAATTTTTTCATACCCTTGGCGCGATTGAGTTTAACCACCAGCTGCTGTGTCTGGTGTTTTCCTGTTGCGGACCGATCCAGCACATCGTCGATCGTCCACAGCCGATTACGCGTATCACGCAGCACGCGGTTAACCGGCATCGACTGCATATACTCCGGCGCTAAGCCGGCCAGTGTTGCCTGCAAACTGACGCCGTTTTCAAGCATGATTGCACCGCGCCAGTGCGCCAGCTGTACCGGTACTGCCTGCTGATTCTCGGCCGCCTGCATTACGTCGCCAGGGGCGGCAATCGCTTTGATTTTTTCCAGGGTAGGTCTATGCAGTGCATTCTCCGCAGCGAACGTGATAAACAGTGGCTGTTCTGATATCACCTCAGGCATATACGCCAAACGTTCGCCAACGGCATTGTTGATTGTCGCTTGCGCCAACACCTGCTCTGCATACAGTGATTGCAACGTAAAGGTTTGACTATCTCGACACCAAACAACGTGCAGTTCACGGCCAGCTTTTATAAACACAAAATGGTGGATACCATTGCTGGCGTTTACGGCCTGCACACAGACGCTGTCGTGCAGATGAGCAATGCTGTGGCGTAACGCGTGAAAGGCGGGCCGAACTTGGCAATCTTCCAGTTTGCCGCGCACCTCTTTATAGAAACTGACGTTGTCGATTTTCGGATAGCCTTCTGCACCGCAGTCTATTAAGCCATCGCGACTGCAAATCAAAGGACCCCAATAGACTCTTCCAAGCGCACTGCTGGCGGCGGCAAGTACGCAGTAGCGCACCAGATAATCAACTTGTTTCTGTGCCGGGTCAACTGCTCGGCGCGCCAACCGCTTGATGGTCCAGGTGTTGTAAGTGCAATAGGTAGTATCAACACCAAAGCTACAGCCTATCGCTGCCAGCACGCGCGCTTTTTTGATCAGATTGAGCGCCAGTGGTTTTTCTAACCAACGGCCCAGGGCGCGATGGTCACAGGCCTCTGGCTCAATCACGCGCTCAACGAATAAGTTGTCGGTATGAATTTGCGGCACGCGGCTATAGCGGCGCATCGCAGCCAGAAATGCCAGATTAAAGACCGGTTCGAAGTCGGATACATTGGGGCCGGCCAGGACAATCTCGAAAGCTGCCGCTTCTTCACAGGCAATCTGCCAAGCCTGCACAAATCCACGATGACCAACCCCTGACCAGCGGCCTCGATTGGGCGTACTGCCAATCTCAAAGACGGCTACCTTACCGTGATATTGCGCAAATACCGATGCTACGAAAGCGCGCCACTGTTCGGCCGCAGCCACATCGTGTTCAATGTGTTTTGCCGCGTCGGCAGGAGGCGCAATATTCAGCAAAACCTGCTTATCTTCTGCCAGCACGTGATTTAACAGCCGTTGCGCATCGCCGTCAACCGAGGCGTAGGAATAGTTCATGCGCACATGATCTATGCCCAGCTCTTGCAAACGTTCGATGACGTAAGTGTCACCGTTTCGGTCCGCAGACGGCGCAATATTAATGCCGAACAAATTACTGATAGTAAACTGCGGAGTCGCACTGGAAGAAATACCGACCAACAGCCGCGCACGTAATAAAGAGCTAACTACATCGCGTACCACCGGCGACCAATACAGTAAGGGCTTGTTATTTTTCAAGTTTGGACCTGGTACCGTTTCCGTGGGCATTATAGACGCCTAAATTGAGTAAACCACTTTTTTCATTTTTGACATTTCCTATTCAGTGTCTATACCATGAAAGGCGCTGTTTGCTGTGCAACCATGGGGCTATAGTCGTGCGCAATTATAGTGTGTATTTATTAAAACGGGCGTCGTATGAGCCAACGGGTTCTACTAATAAAAATAACTTCCATGGGCGATTTAATGCACGCGCTGCCGGCGCTTACCGATGCAGCACAAGCCGCCCCGGGCATTCAGTTTGACTGGGTAGCCGACCGGGCATTTGCCGAGGTGCCGACCTGGCACCCGGCGGTAAATAGAGTCATAGCAACCGATCATCGCCGTTGGAAAAAGAACGTGGTCACATCGTTCCGTAACGGCGAGCTAAAATGTTTTTATCAGGCGCTGAATCGCGACGATTATGACCTGGTAATCGACAGCCAGAGCAGCCTTAAAAGCGCAGCAGTAGCATTGCTGCGCCGAATAGGCAAAAAATCGGGGGAGATACACGGGCTGGATAAAGCCAGTGTGCGCGAGAAACCGGCACACTGGGTATACCAGCATCAACATTTTGCTGCCAGAAACGAGCATTCGATTACCCACCAGCGTCGACTGATGGCAAAAGCCCTGGGGTATGCCATGCCGGCGACCGCACCCGACTACGGCATCGACCGCAGCAAATTCCATTTGCCCGACATCGAGTTACCAAAGCGATATGTGTTTTTCGTGCATAACGCCAGCTGGACGACAAAACTCTGGCCACAACAACACTGGCTACAGTTGGTTGAAACCAGCATCGCGGCCGGCTATTCGGTACTGTTGCCCTGCGGCAATGCAGAAGAACAGCAACGTGCGGAGCGAATCACCGCGGCGTACCCGCAGGCAACTATGTTGCCAAGATTATCGCTGTCGGAGCTTGCCGCTATTATGGATAAAGCGGCGGCAGCCGTTTGTTGTGACACCGGCCTGGGCCATCTTGCCGGTGTTCTAGATCTGCCTTCTGTGAGTTTTTATGGCCCAACGGATGTAAGATTAATCGGTGCTGTGGGCCAACACCAGCAGCACATTGTTGCCGACACCGATAGATTCGAATGCGCGCCATGCTATCGAAAAACCTGTGTATACGAGGGCTATGAAACCTCAGCCTGCATGCAGTCGTTTAGTCCCGAGAGGGTGTGGGGCGAATTGCAGGTACTAATTGAGCAAAGCGGTAAGCAGAGCGTTGCTCAAGGCTGACCTGACGGGGAACTCACCATTGGTTTTTTTCTGGTTGAATGATCCAGCCAACCCATCGCAAACGCCGATAAGACAAACGTGAGGTGGATAATCACATACCACATCAGTTTGTCATTCTCGACGTTCTTCACGTTCATAAAAATCTTAAGCAAGTGAATGCTGGAAATTGCCACAATGCTGGCGGCGATTTTTCCCTTCAGAGAAGAGGCGTCCATGGTGCCCAGCCAGCTTAGCTTCTCTTCGTCTTCGCCAACGTCTAACTGTGAAACGAAGTTTTCATAGCCGCTCATCATCACCATCACGATCAAACCGCCAACCATGACCATGTCGATAAGCGACAACACAACCAGTATCATATCGGCTTCTTTCATCGCCAAAATATTCGGCAGCATATGAAAGGCTTCCTGGAAGAATTTCAGCCCCAAAGCAATCAGCGCCAACGACAGGCCAAGATAGATAGGAGCCAGCAGCCAGCGCGACCGATACATTGCTTTTTCGACGAAGTGTTCGAGTTTTTCCATAGGTTTACGTTGCTACTTCAGTGAACTATTTTGTTTTTGCGGGGCCGGCAATTCTCACGTAACCAGGTAGGTCACTGCAAGCGCTTGCGTGCATGTTTTTGCGTAATTTCTGCATAATGTGGCTTAACGGCGCGCTCGATGACAGCGACGCTCAAGCCTCGCAGTTGCGCATAGCGTTGCATTACGTAGGTGATATGCTCCTTGGCCAAGCCGCCTTCGTCGCAACTCACCAGAAAGCGCGCCACGTCTTTCACATATGAGCGCGGCAGTTTTCTGTTGAACTGATAGCGCACGCCATCAAAATCGATCAACATGATTTCGCCACTGGACTCGTTGAGGAGGATATTGGGCCACTTGAAATCACCGTGGCAGTAGCCGCTATTGTGCAGGCAAACTAATTGTTCCAGCGCCTTGTCGATCAGTGCGCGCAGCGGCAACTTTTCGTGACTGTCCGGCGTCTCTTGATAGTGGCGCAAGTCGTTGAAGCCATCGATGATCTGCAAGAATAAATAACTGCGAGTGTCGCTGCGCAGGTAGCCGAAAGAGTCTGGCGTGTTAACACCCAGGTCTTGCAGCTTGCATATTCTCTCATGCGCTCGCTGTGCCCGATTGCTGTGCGCTAAGCGATCATATATTTTTTCAGTAAACTGTTTTTGCAGATAGTATTTGCAAAATATCGTTTGGTCTTCGGCGCTGCCAAAGGTGTGGTACATTTTGTTGTAGGGTTGTTTGTTGGCATTAATGAATGCAGTGCAGTCGTACCATTTGTCGAAATTTTCGTGGGCTGCGATAAATGCCGGGAGTGGGGAGTTGGTCGACAGCTTGCCTGCGCAGTAGGCGTTATGGATGCTTTTATACATAGCTGAGAAGACAGCACCCCGCTGCAGGAGGCGAGCTACTCCACCGTCACAGATTTAGCCAGGTTACGCGGCTGATCAACGTCTGTGCCTTTCAACACGGCAACATGATAAGACAACAACTGCAGCGGTATGGTGTAAATAATCGGCGCAAGTATATCGCTGACTTTGGGTACGTCGATCAGAACCTCATCATTTTCAGAAGCGAAGTCGGCGTGCAGGTCAGCGAATACAAACAGCTGGCCGCCGCGCGCCTGCACTTCTTCCAGATTAGATTTCAATTTCTCAAGCAATTCGTCGCTGGGTGCCACGGCAATGACTGGCATGTCGCTGTCTACCAACGCCAGGGGTCCGTGCTTGAGTTCGCCGGCGGGATAGGCCTCGGCGTGAATATAGGATATTTCTTTTAGTTTTAGTGCGCCCTCCATCGCTACCGGGTATTGCACGCCGCGGCCCAGAAACAGGGCGTGGTGCTTTTCAGCAAACTGCTCGGCAATCTTTTCAATGATAGGATCAAGCTTTAAGGTCAGACCTACCAGGGCCGGCAGCTGGTGCAGGTCTTGCACCAACTCGGCTTCGCGCTCTTTGCTCAGGCCTTGGCGGCGCCCCAGTACAATCGTTAGCATTAACAGCGCGGTAAGCTGGGTCGTAAACGCCTTGGTAGACGCTACGCCTATCTCCGGACCAGCCTGGGTCATCAATACCAGATCGGACTCTCTAACGAGTGAGCTTTCTGGCGCGTTGACAATCGCCAGACTGGCCTCAAACCCCACCTCTCTAGCATTGCGCAAGGCGGCTAAAGTATCGGCAGTTTCTCCTGATTGGGATATGGTGACAAAGAGTGTGCCGGGCTGCGTTACCGATTTGCGGTAGCGATATTCGCTGGCGACCTCTACAGCGCAGGGCAAACCAGCCAACGCTTCCATCCAGTAGCGTGCCACCATGCCGGAATGGTAGCTGGTGCCGCAGGCGATGATTTGTACGTGCTGAATGCGATCAAATATCTCGCTTGCACCGGCACCGAAGGCCGCTTCCAGCACGGCAGTTTCACTAATGCGGCCAGTCAGCGTAGCCTGGACGACTTTTTCCTGCTCGAAAATCTCCTTGAGCATGTAGTGGCGGTAGGCACCTTTTTCGGCGGCTTCGACGTTTTCGGTGATGCGCACGCGGCTACGCTGTACCGCTGCGCCATTGGCATCCATAATGCTGTAGCTATCAGGAGTGATTTCAGCGAAGTCGCCTTCTTCAAGATAAACAAAGCGGTCAGTCACCTGGCGTAATGCGCGCTGGTCAGACGCCAAAAAGTTCTCGCCTATGCCGAGACCAATGACCAGCGGGCTGCCGCTGCGTGCAGCGACGATGCGATGCGGGTCATTTTTGCAGATGACAGCAAGCCCAAACGCCCCTTCTAATTTTGGCACAGCGGCGAGCACCGCATCGCGCAGGCTTAAGCCTTCGCTTAAAAACGTGTGGATGAGGTGAACGATAACCTCGGTGTCGGTTTGCGAGGTGAAGCTATAACCCCTGGCCTGTAGCTCTTTGCGCAGCGCTGCGTGGTTTTCGATAATGCCGTTGTGTACCAGCGCGATTTCTTCGTTCGACAGGTGTGGGTGGGCATTCTCTTCAGAAGGTTTACCGTGGGTTGCCCAGCGTGTGTGCGCTATGCCGGTAACGCCGTGCAAATCCTGGTCATGAACACTGTCGGCGAGCACGGCCACTTTGCCCATGCGCTTGACGCACGCGATGGAGTCGTCTCTGTTGATAACAGCGAGGCCTGCGGAGTCATAGCCGCGGTATTCCAGCCGACGTAAACCTTCTATCAGTATATCGGCGACTTCGCGCCTTGCTACTGCACCTACAATGCCACACATAATCGTTTCCCGGTTATACCTTCGTTGTACTGCTTACGGTCGTACTACTTGTTTTTGGTCGGTCTTTGCCAGCCGTCAATATTCCTTTGCTTGGCGCGTGACACGGCTAGCTGTTGGTCGTCGACATTACGCGTCACCGTTGAGCCGGCACCGACAAAGCCGCCAGTGGCTATTGTCAGTGGCGCCACAAGCGTACTGTTAGAGCCGATAAACACGTTATCGCCCATTGTCGTTTTAAATTTATTGGCACCATCGTAGTTGCAGGTAATGGTACCCGCGCCAATGTTACAGCCGCTGCCCACTTGCGCATCGCCCACGTAAGATAAGTGATTTATTTTGCTGCCCTGGCCGAGCACCGTGTTTTTCGTTTCGACAAAGTTGCCTATTTTCGCGTTTGCCAACAATTTAGTGCCTGGTCGCAAGCGTGCGAAGGGACCGACCACACAGTCATCGCCTATGCTGGAATCTTCTATCACCGTGTTGGCTTTAATCTCGACGTTGTCGCCAATCACTGCATTGCGGATTACGCAGTTAGGGCCTATTTTTACGCCTTCACCTAACGTTACCTGCCCCTCCAGCACGACGTTAACATCAATTGTCACGTCGATGCCAGTGGTCAATTCGCCGCGCAAATCAAAGCGCGCGGGGTCCATAATAGCAACCCCTTCCGACAACAGCTGTTGCGCGCGCTGGTTTTGCAACCAACGCTCAAGAGCAATAAGCTGCTGGCGACTGTTTACGCCCAGCACTTCTTGCTCGAAGTCCGGGCCACAGGTGGCAATGGTCATTCCCTGTGCGGCCGCGATACCGATAATATCGGTTAAATAGTATTCAGACTGAGCGTTCGCATTGGAAAGCTGCGGCAACCACTGTTGCATATGGCGGGTGGGTACAGCCATAAATCCGGTGTTTACTTCGTTGATACCGAGCTGCTCTGCACTGGCATCTTTTTGCTCGACTATTGCACTAACATTACCGTTGCTGGCACGCACGATACGACCGTAACCGCTGGGGTCAGCAAACTGTGCTGTTAGCAAACCTATGCTGCTATCGTCTACTGCAGCAAGCAAGCATTCTAGTGTTTCGCTACGTATTAGTGGAATATCGCCGTATAGCACCAGTGAGATGCTGTCATCGCGCAGCCCCGGCAACGCTTGCTGCACCGCATGCCCCGTACCCAGTTGCTCAAGTTGCTCAACCCAGTGAATATCATCGCCCTGGATGCGCTCGCGCACCTGCTCGGCGCCGTGACCAATAACGATATGTAGCTGCGCCGATGGCAGTTGGCGGGCGGCATTAATGACGTGCTGGAGCATGGGAATGCCGGCTAGCGGGTGCAACACCTTCGGCATTTTTGACCGCATACGAGTCCCTTGACCAGCGGCAAGCACGATAACGTCAACTTTCAAGATAGAGCTCCAGACGGATGGGCGGCATATCGTAGATTACTAATAAGAAGTTAGCACAAAAAAAGGGTAGCGCCAGCTACCCCTTTTTTTTCACCAACACTTTACATTATTTTTGCGCTTGCTAGTCCAGACAGTGCTTAACTAAAGTCGGCAGTTTAACAACGTTTAGCACAGTTTTAGCGAAGTTTTTTCCGCAATTCACGCACCGTACGTAATTGTGCGGCCGCTTGGGCTAGCCGCGTTGCGGCGCGCGAGTAGTCAAAGTCTGCGCCTCTTCGCGCTATTTCTTCCTCGGCTTTTTGCTGCGCTGCCAGTGCTGCGGCTTCGTCGACGTCGCCCGCCCGCGTTGCGGTATCAGCCAGCACCGTTACCATGGTCGGCTGTACTTCGAGAAAGCCGCCGGACACATAGATAATGCGCTCTTCGCCATCATCTGTTTGCAGCTGAACCGGTCCTGGCTTTAGCTCGGTTAACAGCGGCGCATGGCCTGGATAGATACCCAACTCGCCCGCAGCACCGGTTGCCGAGAGGCTCTCGATGCGACCAGAAAAGATCTCCTCTTCCGCGCTAACGATGTTGCAATGTACGGTCATTGCCATGGGTATGTTACCTCTCTCTCAATCTCTTGCCGGTTGTTACAGGCTTTTCGCTTTTTCAACAGCTTCGTCGATACCACCAACCATGTAAAAGGCCTGTTCCGGCAGGTGATCGTATTCACCCGCCAATATACCTTTAAACGCGGCGATAGTGTCTTGCAGCGATACGTATTTACCGGCTGAACCGGTAAAGATCTCTGCGACGAAGAATGGCTGTGATAGAAAGCGTTGAATCTTACGTGCACGGTCAACGATTTGCTTATCTTCTTCCGACAGCTCGTCCATACCGAGAATGGCGATGATATCTTTCAGCTCTTTATAACGCTGCAGTACCGACTGTACACCACGCGCCACGTCGTAGTGTTCCTGACCAATAACCAGCGGATCAAGTAGACGTGAGGTTGAATCCAGCGGATCCACGGCAGGATAAATACCCAGCTCAGCAATTTGCCGTGACAGTACCAGGGTTGCGTCCAAGTGAGCAAAGGTGGTGGCGGGAGAGGGGTCAGTCAAGTCATCCGCCGGTACGTAAACCGCCTGAAACGATGTAATAGAGCCAGTTTTGGTCGAGGTAATGCGCTCCTGCAGAGCGCCCATTTCGGCGGCCAGCGTCGGTTGATAACCTACCGCCGAGGGCATACGGCCCAACAGTGCCGATACTTCAGTTCCCGCCAACGTATAGCGATAAATATTGTCGACGAACATCAACACGTCGCTGCCTTCGTCGCGGAAGTCTTCCGCCATGGTCAGGCCGGTCAGCGCGACTCGCAGGCGGTTGCCGGGAGGCTCATTCATTTGGCCGTATACCAGCGCTACTTTATCGAGTACGTTCGACTCTTTCATTTCGTGATAGAAATCGTTACCTTCCCGAGTGCGCTCGCCCACGCCGGCAAATACCGAGTAGCCGCTGTGTTCGTGCGCAATATTTCGGATCAGCTCCATCAGCGTCACGGTTTTGCCGACACCAGCGCCGCCGAACAGGCCAACTTTACCGCCTTTGGAGATAGGCATGATCAGGTCTATCACCTTGATGCCGGTCTCCAGCAATTCGACCGAGGAAGACTGCTCGGCGTAGGAAGGTGGCGCGCGGTGAATCGGCATGCGTTTTTGCTCGCCGATCGGGCCTTTTTCGTCGATTGGGTTGCCTAACACATCCATAATGCGGCCGAGGGTTTCCTTGCCCACCGGTACGGCAACCGGCTCGCCGGTATTGTCTACGGCCAGGCCGCGTTGCACGCCTTCAGTAGAACCCATAGCGATGGTGCGAACTATGCCATCACCCAGCTGTTGCTGCACTTCCAGCACCAGCTCTTTGCCGTTCACATTCAGTGCGTCATAAACTTTGGGCACCGTATCACGTGGAAACTCCACA
>RCMY010001657.1_pt1 | contig 20920 bp, 19 predicted proteins | sample 2041341 | NCBI WGS metagenome assembly RCMY01 (sample SAMN09708234, study PRJNA481090) | Marine sediment metagenome, whole genome shotgun sequencing project.
GCTTTTTGCTGCTCGAAGACCTGCTTTTGCTGCATCTGGGCATGCTGTTTCCCGGCTATACTGATCGGGGCCATTGCACGTTTAGGGTGCTGCGCGACAGCGACCTAGAGGTCGAGGATGAGGCCGAAGACCTGGTGCGCGAGTTTGAAACTGCCCTGAAACGCCGCAGGCGCGGCGAGGTGATCCGCCTGAAAATCAGCGCCGCCGCCCCCGCCGGTTTGCGCGCCCTGATCATGCAAGAACTGCACGTCACCCATGAAGACGTGGTTGAGGTGCGCGGCTTGCTGGGCTTGGCCGACCTCAAGGAATTGGTGCTCGACAGTCGCAAAGACCTGCAATGGCCCAAATTCACGCCGCGCGTGCCAGAACGTGTGCAAGACCATGAAGGCGATATGTTCGCGGCCATCCGGCAAAAGGATATGCTGCTGCACCACCCCTATGAAACCTTTGACATGGTCATCCGTTTCTTGGAACAGGCCGCTCGCGACCCGGATGTTTTGGCGATCAAGCAAACGCTCTACCGCACCAGCAACGACAGCCCCATCGTCAGCGCGCTGTGCGAGGCAGCCGAGGCCGGCAAATCCGTGACCGCCTTGGTCGAATTGAAAGCCCGCTTTGATGAGGCTGCAAATATCCGCCAATCTCGCCGCCTTGAACGGGCCGGCGCGCATGTGGTCTACGGATTTATGACCCTGAAAACACATGCAAAAATCAGCACCGTTGTGCGGCGTGAGGGCGATCAGCTGGTCACCTACACCCATTACGGCACCGGCAACTACCACCCCATCACCGCCCGCATTTACACCGATCTGTCGTTCTTTACCTGCGATGGTCCTTTGGGGCGCGATGCGTCCAAAGTGTTCAACTACTTGTCCGGCTATGTACAGCCCGAAGGATTGGAAAACCTTGCCATCGCGCCATCTGGCCTGAAACCCCGCCTGCTGGAATTGATCGCGGCCGAAGCGGTGCATGCAAAGGCGGGCCGCCCTGCCGAGATTTGGGGCAAGGTCAATTCCTTGGTCGACCCCGACATCATCGACGCGCTTTATGCCGCGTCATCAGCGGGCGTAAATATCAGCCTTGTGGTGCGCGGCATCTGCGCCCTGCGCCCCGGTATCAAAGGCCTATCTGACAACATCCGCGTGAAATCGGTCGTGGGGCGTTTCTTGGAACATTCTCGCATCGTTTGCTTTGGCAATGGCCATGGACTGCCGTCCAAAAAGGCGCGGGTGTTCTTTTCATCCGCCGATTGGATGGGCCGCAACCTGACCCGCCGGGTGGAAACTTTGGTTGAAGCGCATAACCCCACGGTCAAAGCGCAGATTGTCAGCCAAATCATGGCCGCCAACTTGGCGGATGAGGCGCAAAGCTGGCTTTTGGGGCCCGGCGGCGACTACCACCGCAACCTCAAAGCCCCGGATGGGCAACTTTTCAACTGCCACCGCTTCTTTATGGAAAACCCCTCGCTTTCGGGCCGTGGCACCGCCGGCGCCAAGGATGTCCCGAAACTTGCCCACAGCCGAGACGATACTGCCTCCTAGGACGTTCATCAAAACATTGACCTTTACGCTGCAACGCGGCAAAGTTCGCGCGAAACCACGCAAAGAGACACCGATGGCCATTGCCAAGAAATCTCCCCCCACCACCGCTTTGACTGAGGATGGTGGCCCCTTTGGCCGCTCGCTCTTTGATGACCCTTCGGTTCGCGCCCTCAGCCGGGTGGGGGTGGTCGATGTTGGCTCCAACTCGGTGCGGATGGTGGTGTTTGACGGTGCCGCCCGCTCGCCTGCCTATTTTTACAATGAAAAGCTGATGGCGGGCTTGGGCAAAGGGCTGGCCGAAACAGGTGTGCTGAACCCCGAAGGCAAGCAACGCGCGCTGATCGCGTTGAAACGTTTTGCGATTTTGGCCCGTGGCATGGGGATTTCTCCTCTTACATGCGTGGCCACCGCAGCGGTGCGTGATGCAACCGATGGGCCTGCCTTTGCCGCTCAGGTGCTGGACCAAACCGGGCTAAAGCTGTGGATCATAGACGGCGAAGAAGAGGCGCGGCTGTCTGCCCAAGGCGTGCTTTTGGGTTGGCCCGGTGCGCGCGGCATCGTCTGCGATATCGGCGGCAACTCGATGGAACTGGCGCGCTTGGCCGATGGAAAAGTGGGCAAACGCGCCACCTCGCCCTTGGGTCCATTCCGCCTGCAACAGGTCGAGGGCGGCGTGGAAAAACGCAAAGCGCTGATCGACCGGGTGCTGAAAAAGCTGAAAACCAAGCTGGAACCCGAAAACGACCGCATTTACCTTGTCGGCGGGTCGTGGCGGGTCATCGCCCGCTTGGATATGGAGCGGCGCAATTACCCGCTGACGGTTTTGCACGAATACCGCATGACCCCGCAATCGGCGCTCGATACGCTCGATTGGATTGCCGACAATGACCCCGCCGTTTTGCGCGCCCGTACTGGCACAGGTGCCGAACGCATGGCGTTGGTGCCTTTGGCGGGTGAGGTGTTGCGCGAACTGATCCGCATTTTTAAGCCCAAGGAAATCGACATCTCTTCCTACGGGATCCGCGAAGGGTTGCTGTATGAACAAATGCACGAAAAACTCCGGTCGCGTGACCCGTTGATTGAGGCGGCCCGCGCGACTGAGATTACCTCGGCCCGCCTGCCCGGTTTTGGCAAAAAGCTTTATACCTTCCTTTTGCCCTTGTTCAAAACCGCGACCGAGGAAGAAACCCGCCTGATCAAAGCCGCCTGCCTTTTGCACGATACCACATGGCGCGCCCATCCCGACTACCGGGCTGAGGTGTGTTTTGACAATGCCACCCGCGCCAACCTTGGTGGGCTGGACCATCCGGGCCGGGTGTTTTTGGGCCTCGCCCTTCTGCACCGCTATAAAAACAGCCGCACCGGGTCGCGCTTGGAACCTTTGTTCCGGTTGCTGACGGATGAGCAAATCCAAAAGGCCGAGGTGTTGGGCAAGGCCATGCGCTTTGGCGCGATGTTTTCCGCGATTGGCCCCGAAAGTGCGGGCGCCTTGCGCTGGTTGCCCCGCAAACAAGTGCTGGAACTGACGCTGACACCTTTGGGCAAAGACCTGTTTGGTGAAGTGACCCAAGCTCGGTTCAAATCGCTGGCCAGCGCAATGCGCGCCACGCCCGAAGTGATTGAAGGGGCCGCAGATGTTGAGGCTTGATCATCTGGCCGTTTCGGCCACCAGCTTGGCCCAAGGCGTGGATTGGGTGGAACAAGCCCTTGGTGTGGCCCTTGCGCCCGGCGGGGTGCATGCGCTGATGTCCACCCATAACCGGCTTTTGGGCTTGGGCGACATTTACCTTGAGGTGATTGCGATTGACCCCGCCGCCCCTGCGCCCCCGCATCCGCGCTGGTTTGATCTGGATAATTTCACGGGCGCGGCCCGGTTGACCAATTGGATCGTCGCTTGTGATGATCTGGATGCTGCCTTGGCCGCCCTACCCGCAGGCGTTGGCAACCCCACCGATCTGGAACGCGGTGATTTGCGCTGGCGTATGGCCATTCCCGCAGATGGCCGTCTGCCCCACGGCAATGCCCACCCGGCCCTGATCCAATGGCACGGGTCCGCCCACCCGGCGCAACGTTTGCCCGATGTTGGCGTGCGCTTGGACCTGCTGGAAATCGCCACCCCCGACGCCGCAGCCCTGAACACCAGCCTTTCAGACCTGTTCACCGACACCCGCGTCCGCATCACCCATGCGGCAGAAAAATCCATGCGCGCCACGTTTTCCACCCCACACGGACGCCGCGTGCTGGAATGATCCTGCGTGCAGTGGTGCCAGCCGACATTCCCGCCATGCTGGATATCTGGAACCCGGTCATCCGCGACAGCGTGACCACCTTTAATTCGGTGCCAAAAACGCCCCAAGACTTGACCCAAATGATCGCGGACAAGGCTGCAGCGGGCCACGCGTTCATGGTGGCCGAAGCCGAAGGTCAAATGTTGGGCTTTGCCACCTACAGCCAGTTTCGGGGTGGGATCGGCTATGCCCGCACGATGGAACACACCATCGTGCTTGGCCCCGGTGCCCGTGGGCGGGGCTTGGGCCGCACCTTGTTACTGGCAATTGAGGATCACGCCCGCGCGCGCGGCGTGCACTCCTTTTTTGCCGGGGTTAGTGGCGAGAACCCTGATGCCCGTGCCTTTCACGCAGCCTTAGGCTATGCGCATGTCGCCACTTTGGCCGCCGTTGGTTATAAATTTAACCGCTGGATGGACTTGCATCTGATGCAAAAATTCCTGACCTGACAGCGCCGCCGTTATCAAGGTATACTGCCCCTATGTCGATCTGGACCCGCATCAATGACGCCCTTTCCGCCCTCGCCTCTGGCGAAGGTTTATCGGCTATTTTTGACCGGCTGCGGGGCATGCAAATGGAATCGCCCGAGCGCTCGGTGGGGTTTACCATCGCCGTTATCGCCTTGGGCGCGAAAATGGCCAAGGCAGATGGCCAAGTGACACGCAATGAGGTGACGGCCTTTCGCCAGCTTTTCACCATTCCCTCGGATGAAGAAACCAACGCCGCGCGCGTTTTTAATCTCGCGCGCCAAGATGTGGCGGGGTTTGAATCTTACGCCCGCAAAATCGCCGCGATGTTCCCGGAAGAGGGGCATCAAACCCTGATCGACCTGTTGGAAGGGCTGTTCACCATCGCCATGGCAGACGGCGAATACCACCCGAATGAAGATGAGTTTTTGGCCGAGGTTGCGCAGATTTTCGGGCTGGGCGATCCGTGTTTCCGCTCGTTGCGCGCGCGTTTTGTCGACGGCGCGCCGCGCGATCCCTATGATGTCTTGGGCGTCGCCCCCGGCGCGTCATTGGCAGACATTCGGGCCGCATGGAAACAGGCCGTGCGCAACAGTCACCCCGACCGCCTGATCGCCCGCGGTGTCCCGCCCGAGGCGGTTGAACTTGCCAGCCGCCGGATGATCGACATCAACGCCGCTTGGGCCGAGATCAATGGCAAACGTGCTGCCTGATCCCGCCCCACGCGAGGTTTCGCCCAAGCTGCGACTTGCGACCTATAATGTGGAATGGTTCAATGGTCTGTTTGATGATGACGGCCTGCTTTTGGCCGACAATGACCGCTCGGCCCGCTATAAAATCAGCCGCGCCGAACAACTAACCGCCCTTGGCATCGTCTTCACCGCGCTGGACGCTGACGGGGTGATGATTATTGAAGCGCCAGATACCGGATCACACCGCAAAACCACCACCGCGCTGGAAAATTTTGCCCGTCATTTCGGCCTGCGCACCCGCTGCGCGCTGCATGGATTCATCTCGGAAACGGAACAAGAGATTGCGTTTCTTTATGACCCCGACCGCCTGACCGCCAGCCATAGCCCGATGGGCGAACCAATTGGCACCACGGGTATTCCGCGTTTTGACGGGGTGTTTCGCCATGACCTGAACGTGGACGCCCAACCCGAACGCATCCGCTTTTCCAAACCCCCGCTTGAGGTGGCGCTAAGCGACCGATTGACGGGCCAAGATCTGCGGTTGATCGGGGTGCATGCCAAATCGAAATCGGCGCATGGGGCGCGCAACCCGGCCCAAGTGTCGCGCATCGCAATTGAAAACCGCCGCAAGCAGCTTGCGCAGTGCCTTTGGCTGCGCGCCCGTGTGGAAACCCAATTGGCCATGGGCGATCAATTGATCGTTCTGGGCGATTTCAATGATGGGCCGGGCTTGGATGAGTATGAAAAGCTGTTTGGCAAATCGGGGATCGAGATTGTCATCGGCACCGATGCCCCTGCGGACCTGCAATTGATGGAACCGCATGCCCAGATGATTTTGGGCCGCAAGCTGGGCGTCGCCCCCACCTCGGCCCGCTTCTATGACACTGTAAAAAAGCGCTATTTTCAGGCGCTCTTGGATTTTATTTTGCTCTCGCCTAACTTGGCCCCGGCATCCCCGGTCTGGCGGATTTGGCACCCTTTGGATGACCCCGATTGCTGGCGCATCCCTGAATTGCGTGAGGCGCTGCTGACCGCGTCCGACCATTTTCCCGTTACGCTGGACCTGCATTTCGATCTGTGATCGGGGCTGGTAAAATGCGCTGGCCCGTCCCATATTAAGGGTATGAAACAGATTTTAGCCCCGCTTTCGCTGTGTCTTACGCTGGTCTTGGCCACGCCTGCGCCCTTGCTTGCGCAAGATGCGCAAGCCGACCGCGATGAAGGGCTTAGCCTGATGGAACGCGGTCTGCGCCAGTTGTTTGAAGGGTTGATGGCCGATATGGAACCCGCGCTGGGAGAGATGGCCGAGGCGGTCAAAGAAATGGAGCCGATGCTGCGACAATTGGCCGAGCTAATTGGCGATGTCCGCAACTATGATCCACCCAGACGGTTGGAAAATGGCGATATCATCATCCCCCGCAGAGAGGGTGCGCCACCACCGCCTGCCTTACCAGCACCCGGTTTGAAACCGCCTTTTGGTGATGCGCCAGACGGGCAGATTGATCTCTGATCTGTTGGCGGGCAAAGGGGGCGCTCGCGCCCCCTCGGGGCAAGTGCCCCTCACCCCCTGAGGATATTTACCGAACAGAAAAAGAAGGGGGCGTTACCCCTTTGCCGCGCGGATCAGGCGCAAGATGTCCTTGGCGGCTTCGGGGATATTGGTGCCGGGGCCAAAGATCGCCTTGACGCCCGCATCATAGAGGAACTGGTAGTCTTGTTGCGGAATAACCCCACCGCAAATCACCAAAATATCCCCTGCCCCTGCCGCCTGCAGCGCCTGCACCAGTTTCGGTGCAAGGGTTTTATGGCCGGCCGCCTGCGACGAGATCCCGATGACATGCACATCATTGTCAATCGCATCCTGCGCCGCCTCTTCCGGGGTTTGGAACAACGGGCCGACATCCACGTCAAAGCCGATATCGGCAAAGGCGGTGGCGATTACCTTGGCGCCGCGGTCATGCCCATCCTGGCCCATTTTCACCACCAACATACGGGGGCGGCGGCCTTCAACCTCGGCAAAATCTTCCACATCCTTTTGGATCGCGGCAAAGCCTGCATCGCCTTCATAGGCAGCGCCATACACCCCTGCGAGGGTTTTCACCTCGGCCCGGTGACGGCCAAAAACCTCTTCCATTGCCATGCTGATTTCTCCTACTGATGCCCGCGCACGGGCGGCGTCTACGGCTGCTTCCAGCAAATTCCCACCTTCACGGGCGCGGCGTGTCACCTCAGCCAAGGCGGCATCACACATCGCTTGGTCACGCATGGCACGCATTTTGGTCAGACGGGCGATTTGGCTGTCACGCACGGCCATATTGTCGATATCCAGAATGTCGATCGGGTCTTGTTGCTCTAGCGTGTATTTGTTGACACCAACTATCACCTCTTCGCCCCGGTCGATCATGGCTTGGCGGCGCGCAGCGGATTCCTCGATCCGCAGCTTGGGCATGCCCGTGGCCACCGCCTTGGTCATGCCGCCCATCTCCTCGACTTCTTCAATCAATTTCCACGCCTCTTCGGCCAGTTGCGCGGTCAGGCTTTCTACATAATAACTGCCCGCCAGCGGGTCGACCACATGCGTCACCCCGGTTTCTTCTTGCAAAATCAACTGGGTATTTCGGGCAATCCGCGCCGAAAACTCGGTCGGCAGCGCCATCGCCTCATCCAGAGCGTTGGTGTGCAGGCTTTGCGTGCCGCCCAGTGCCGCCGCCATCGCCTCATAGGCCGTGCGGACCACGTTGTTATAAGGATCTTGCTCTTGCAAACTAACGCCTGAGGTCTGGCAATGCGTCCGCAGCATCAGCGACCCCGGTTTTTTCGCCCCAAACTCGGTCATAATGCGGTGCCATAGCAGGCGCGCAGCACGCAGCTTGGCCGCCTCCATGAAAAAGTTCATGCCAATCGCAAAGAAAAACGACAAGCGCCCGGCAAAGGCATCAACATCCATGCCGCGCGCAATTGCCGTGCGCACATATTCGCGGCCATCGGCCAGCGTAAACGCCAGTTCCTGAACCAAATTCGCGCCGGCCTCTTGCATGTGATAGCCGGAGATGGAGATCGAGTTGAACTTGGGCATTTCCGCGCTGGTATATTCAATGATATCCGCAATGATCCGCATTGAGGGTTCAGGCGGGTACACATAGGTATTGCGCACCATGAACTCTTTTAAAATATCGTTCTGAATGGTGCCCGAAAGATCGGCTCGGCTTACGCCCTGCTCTTCGCCGGTCACGATGAAATTCGCCAAGATCGGGATTACAGCACCGTTCATCGTCATGGAAACGCTGATTTTTTCCAGTGGGATGCCGTCAAACAACAGCTTCATATCCTCAACTGAATCAATCGCCACCCCGGCCTTGCCAACATCGCCTTCAACACGCGGGTGATCAGAATCGTAGCCACGGTGCGTCGCCAAATCGAAGGCCACGGACACGCCTTGCTGCCCTGCCGCAAGCGCCTTGCGGTAAAAGGCATTGCTGGCTTCGGCCGTGGAAAACCCCGCATATTGCCGGATGGTCCAAGGGCGGCCCGCATACATCGTGGCCCGCACCCCGCGCGTAAACGGCCCCACACCCGGCACACCGCCCATATGCGGCAGGTCTGCGACATCCGCCTCAGTATACAGCGCCTTGACGCGGATCCCCTCCAGCGTCTTCCATTCCAGCGTTTGTGGGTCGCGGCCTTTCAGCTCTTTTTGCGCCAGCGCGGCCCAAGCCTTTGTTGCATCCGTCATGGCTTTTCCTTCACTTTGGTCAAAGGGTAGCACCTTTGACGATCTTGCTTTGGTTTACGGCCAAGACACCCTATATCAAGGATAAGGAGACCGCATGAAACGACTTCAAATTCTTGTTCTGGCAGTATTTCTGCCATTTTCTGCCACCGCCCAAGAGGCTGCGCAGGGACCTACACCGTTGGTCGTGATAGAGGCGCCCGGCGTCACGATGGCCGAATTTCTTTGGCTCAAACGCCCCGTCGTGGTGTTTGCCGACAGCCCCAATGACCCATCCTTTACAACGCAGATAGAGTTTTTGGCGCAGCAGCCACAGGCCTTGGCCGACCGCGATGTGGTTGTCATCGTTGACACCAACCCCGCCGCTGCCAGCTTTTTCCGCCAAAAACTGCGGCCCCGGGGGTTTTCACTGGTGCTGATGGACAAGGACGGCAGCATTGAGATCCGCAAACCCCGGCCATGGGATGTGCGCGAAATCACCCGCGCCATCGACAAATTCCCTTTGGCCCGGCAAGAACTGTTGGAACGGTTTCCATCAGGGCGGTAATCGGGGCGAAAACAGGGTAGGCAAGCCCCTGCCCCGGCAAAACCGGCGCGACATGCGCAGGGTTTGCGGGACAGGGCGACCATCCTATTCAAACTCCATGATAATCTCGTCCACCTTCAAGCTGTCGCCCGCCACAGCCTTGATCAGCAAAACCACACCCTTTTTCTCGGCCCGCAAGATATTTTCCATCTTCATCGCCTCAACCGTGGCCAAGGCTTGGCCTTCTTGGACCTCATCCCCCACGGCCACGTTGACTTTGACAATCAACCCCGGCATTGGGCAAAGCAGGTACTTCGATGTATCGGGCGCTACCTTTTCCAGCATCAAACCGGCCAGTTCGGCCTGACGCGGGGTGCGCACATGGCAGGTGAAATCCGCCCCGCGCAATCGCAGCCGGAACCCTGACGGAACCTTGCCGACCTTCATCACCAAAGGCGAACCGTCCACCATCAAGCGTGCCAAGGGCTGTCCCGGTGTCCAATCGCTTTCCACCCGCATCTGCGTGCCATCGGCAAAGCGCACGTTTGATCCGGCCTTGTCGGCGTCAATCACCACCTCATGCGCAACCCCTTGCAAGGTCACAGTCCATTCCGTGCCGACTTTGCGTTCATGGTTGTCCATCGTCCCCGAAATCCGGGTCCGGCGAATTTCGGCCACACGGTTCATCGCCGCCGCCGCTGCCACAACCCTGCGCAACAGCGCATCGTCCAGCGTCACGCCTGCAAACCCATCCGGGTATTCCTCGGCAATAAACGCGGTCGTAATCTCTCCGCTCACAAAGCGCGGATGGTCCATCACCGCCGAACAGAACGGCAGGTTATGGCCAATCCCCTCCACCTCAAACGTGTCCAGCGCCAGGCGCATCTCTTCAATCGCCGCCGCGCGCGTTGGGGCCCAAGTGCACAGCTTGGCGATCATCGGGTCATAAAACATGCTGATCTCGCCGCCTTCAAACACGCCGGTGTCATTGCGCACAATGCCCCCCGCCGCTGTTGGCCCTTCGACGGGTGGGCGGTAGCGCGTCAACCGACCGATAGAGGGCAAGAACCCGCGATAGGGGTCTTCGGCGTAAAGGCGGCTTTCCATCGCCCAGCCGTTTATCTTCAGGTCACTTTGGGCAAAGGGCAACGCCTCGCCCTGCGCGACGCGGATCATTTGTTCGACCAAATCCACACCTGTGATCAATTCGGTCACTGGGTGTTCCACCTGCAATCGCGTGTTCATTTCCAGAAAATAGAAGTTCCGCTCACCGTCCACGATAAATTCAACCGTGCCGGCCGATGTATACCCCACCGCCTGCGCCAGCGCACAGGCCTGCTCGCCCATCGCTTTGCGCGTCGCCTCATCCAGAAACGGGCTTGGCGCTTCTTCGATGACCTTTTGGTTGCGGCGCTGAATGGAACATTCCCGCTCATGCAAATAGACGCAGTTGCCGTGTTTGTCGGCCAAGACCTGAATTTCAATGTGGCGCGGTTGGGTGACAAACTTCTCAATGAAAATCCGGTCGTCGCCAAAGGAATTCGCCGCCTCGTTCTTGGACGACTCAAACCCTTCCTTGACCTCGGACTCGCTCCACGCAATCCGCATCCCCTTACCACCACCGCCCGCGCTGGCCTTGATCATCACCGGATAGCCAATCTCGCCCGAGATTTTCACGGCCTCATCTGCGTCCGCGACAATCCCCATATAGCCCGGCACGGTCGAAACCCCCGCCTCCATCGCCAGCTTTTTTGACGTAATCTTGTCGCCCATCTGCTCAATCGCCGATGACGGCGGGCCGATGAACACCACGCCTTCCTTTTCCAAAGCGGCGGCAAAGTTCATGTTTTCCGACAAAAACCCGTAGCCCGGATGCACCGCCTCGGCCCCTGTTTGGCGAATGGCGTCCATGATTTTGTCAATCACGATATAGGATTGGTTGGCAGGGGCCGGGCCGATATGCACCGCCTCATCCGCCATCCGCACATGCAGCGCATTGCGATCCGCATCCGAATAGACCGCTACCGTTTTGATACCCATTGCACGGGCCGATTTGATAACCCGGCACGCAATTTCACCACGGTTGGCAATAAGGATCTTTTTAAACATGACAGCCCTTTCTCGGATGCACGCCGCAGGCGCGGAAATGAAGAAAGGCCATCCGGGGGGCGTCCCCGAATGACCTTGAAAGAATGGCAATGCTGCGCTGTTGCGCCGCAGTCAGCCCAGTGTTGGTATCAGTAGCAAGCAGGCATGCCTGGTACGCCGCACGACACGCCACCGACAAGCGCGCCAATAAGCGCACCTTTGGTTTTGCTGCCGCCGGTTGCATCGGCAATAACCGCACCTGCGGCTGCACCACCAATAGTCCGCACTGCGGCGTTATTGGTTGGCGAATTCGGGTTTTGGACGCAGCCAGCCAAGGCGAGAGTGGCAACTGTGACAAGAAGAAGGGTCGTTTTACGCATACTGCAAAGCCTCTAATTTGTGTTTTTATTAGGGGCGACATTACCTTCTTTGCGCGCAAAATAAAGGGGAAAACTACCGATACCGCGCCATTTCCCGGCCAATGCCGGGCGACCAGCCCCCTGCGACCCGTCATTTGGCATGCTACAGGCACCAACCCTTTGACATAAAAGTATAATTGCACAGGTACCCCACGCGCAGCTTGCCCGATCCGGGGCAAAGCCGCGCAAGCAAATCCTTGCCTATCGCTGGGGGCCATGCGCGACATCATGCCTATTCGTCCTCACCATCCCAATCGGCCCAATCATCCACCTCCAGCGGCGGTGCATCAGGGGCAAAAACCTTGGGGAATGAAATTTCTGCGATCTTCGCGTTGATCTTTAACAACGCGTCATAACTCTCGGGATCAAAAGGGTCTTCGGCAGGCACCACTTCGCGGCCAAACAACCACGACAGCCGGCCAGCATCCAGATTGCCACGCTCAAACGGCTCTTCGCCAAATTGCAGCCACAGCGCTTTCATAAAGCCTTCATCCGCAGCCCGGTCCACACTGGCCCGGTCGCGGTACCGCTCGCGGCGAATGATCTTGGTCGCCCCGGCCTTATTGGCTCGGCGGATCACGAATTGATAATCAGTAGAGGGAAGTCGTCCGGGAAACCCACGATGCTTGATCATGTTGCGCGCCCCCCGGTCAGTGGCGCAGGCAAGATAGCAGCAGACAGAAAAAGGGCGGGCACGGCGCCAAATGCGCCCAGCGCCCGCCCCCGGATATTACTTGTACTTGCCGGTGTAGACTGGCTCTTGCGAAACAGGCTGCTCAACGTAAACTGTTTCTGGCTCTTTCGCGGCGCATGCAGCCATAAAGGCAACTGTGCAAAGTGCGATAATTGTTTTTGCGCTCGTAGACATCCTCGACTCCTAGTTTTTTGTGGGGCTGGCCGCACGGATTGTTCCGCAATGCGTCCCCAATGCAAGGTATCGGCCGCTTGGGTTCGGCCTTCGGAAACAATAGCCTGTCCGAAATCCAAAAGACACTGGTCTTTCAACAAGACTGCGCCCTGTGGCTTGCCTACATCACGAAACGGCAAATAACCGCCCATTGCCCCCAAATATTGTGTATTCATCAGTAAACCTCCCAGATGCAGGCGCCGTTTTCGATGCGATACGCCTCAAAAAACTGTGTCGCTTGCGGGTCTGCTTGCCCAAAAGGCACGTCAATATCGGAAAAAGAAATCATGATCTGGTCCGGCTTCTCGTCGCTTGCTTCAACCTGTGGGCGCACAACCGCATCGCACAGATGCAGCATGTCCTTGGCAGCCGTATCATAATTCACAGTGCCGCCCTCACGCGCTATTTGGGGTGTTAAAAACCGAACCCGCAGTACCAAACTGTCGCCCTCTTCCCAAAAGATGTCTTGCAGCGTCACCGGCTGCCCCGAAGGCACGGTGAACATCTGTGTGTCCGACGGCTCTACCGCTCCGCTCATCAAGCTGCCTTTCGCAACAAAACCCGGCGCGCCTTGGGCGGTGCATCAAGATCGCTCAATATGCCAAACTTTGCCAAAGCCGCTGCCTGTGCCGGGGCTGTCGCCTCGCGCAGGTCAAAAATCGCGGCGCCCCCTGGCAGCAGCGCTTTGTCCAAAAACGGCAAGTACATATCGACGGGGTAATGAAAGCCACAAGACAAGAACGACACCACCAAATCCACAGGTTCTATGCTTTCAGGCGCAATATCACGCGGGTTGATCGTAGTCACCTGCCCCTCGGCTAACCCATTCGCGACCAGCAATTCCTTGGCGCGTGCAAGGCTGGAATAGGCAGCGCCTTCAGATTTGAACCCGAAATGCTTGTGTTCATTGCTTTCCAAATCAATCAACACAACATCCGACTTCAGATCGCGCGCCAGGAACAGGTCAAAAAAGGCATAGCCACAGCCAATATCCGCCACCCGTTTCGGGGCCAATTCACGCAAAAGCGGTGCAATCTCGCGGTATTCAGCATGGATAATGCCCGCAGCACGCCGCGCAACCGCCTCACCCAACCGATCAATCTCATTGTCCATCAGGCTCATATCGCCAGCACCCCAAGCCCGGACAACCTGCCCCGAGCGGGGCCGGTCAAACATGACGTTAGATCGTTGCAAAACCAGGTTAATCAGGTCATCCCGATCAAGGCAGCCCATATCCAACCCGGCAATCGCGGGATCTGCGGCCTCTTTGGCAATATCAATTGAAATGGGCATGTGGCGCTCCGCCTCCAAAGGGTTACAGCGGGATGTTATCGTGCTTTTTCCATGGGTTTGTAAGCTTTTTCCCACGCAAACTTGCAAATGCCCGCGCAATACGCCGCCGCGTGGATTGCGGCATGATAACCTCGTCAATAAACCCTTTTTCTGCCGCCACAAACGGGTTGGCAAAACGGCTTTCATATTCCTTGGTACGCTCGGCCATTTCTTCGGCAGTTTTGCCGCGATAGATGATTTCGGTCGCCCCTTTGGCCCCCATCACCGCAATTTCTGCCGTAGGCCAAGCATAGTTGAAATCACCGCGCAGATGCTTGGACGCCATCACGTCATAGGCGCCACCATAGGCTTTGCGCGTAATCACCGTCACCTTCGGGACCGTCGCCTCACCATAAGCAAACAACAGTTTCGCGCCGTGTTTGATAACCCCGCCATATTCCTGCGCCGTACCGGGAAGGAAACCGGGCACATCGACCAGCGTCAAAATAGGAATTTCAAAGGCATCACAAAACCGCACAAACCGCGCGGCCTTGCGGCTGCTGTCAATATCCAGACAACCCGCCAGAACCATGGGCTGGTTGGCGACAACGCCCACCGACTGCCCTTCAATCCGAATAAAACCCGTGATGATATTGCCCGCAAAATCACGCTGAATTTCAAAGAAATCACCCTCATCCGCCAGCTTCAAAATCAATTCTTTCATATCATAAGGCTGGTTCGGGTTATCGGGGATCAGCGTATCAAGGCTTGTCTCAATACGCGCCGGGTCATCAAAGAAAGGCCGCGTTGGCGCCTTTTCACGGTTCGATAGCGGCAAAAAGTCGATCAAGCGGCGGGTTTCGGCAAGCGCCTCCACATCATTCTCATAGGCCCCATCCGCGACGCTCGATTTCTTGGTATGCGTACTGGCCCCGCCCAATTCCTCGGCTGTCACCACCTCATTGGTCACGGTTTTCACCACATCAGGCCCAGTGACGAACATGTAAGAGCTGCCTTTGACCATGAAAATAAAGTCGGTCATCGCAGGCGAATAAACTGCCCCCCCCGCGCATGGCCCCATGATTAGGCTGATCTGCGGCACCACACCTGACGCCATGATGTTGCGCTGAAACACCTCGGCATAGCCCGCAAGGCTGGCCACGCCTTCTTGGATCCGCGCCCCACCGGAATCGTTGATCCCAATCACCGGCGCGCCATTTTGCATCGCCATGTCCATGATCTTGCAAATCTTTTGCGCGTGGGTTTCTGAAAGTGATCCACCAAACACCGTGAAATCTTGGCTGAACACATAGACCAACCGGCCGTTAACAGTGCCCCATCCCGTGACCACACCGTCCCCCGCAGGACGCTCTTTTTCCATGCCAAAATCGGTGCAGCGATGGGCGACAAACATGTCGAACTCTTCAAAAGAGTCTTCGTCCAGCAACAGCTCCACCCGCTCGCGCGCAGTCAGCTTGCCTTTGGAATGCTGCGCCGCAACCCGGCGCTCGCCTCCACCCTGACGGGCCATTGCACGGCGGTCTTCCAGCTGTTGCAAGATATCTTTCATCACGGGCCTCCCCTAGGAATTTGGCCCAACTTAACGATGGCAGGGCCGATGGGAAAGCAGAATTCAGAAAATTTGCAAAGTCTTGCGGGCAGCCATTCTGCAAATTGCAGAATTGCAATACACAGGCAGATCGCCTTGGACCCGACAGCAACTATCCGCACCCTCCCTCATCGCCTTGGGCGCGTTTTTCGGTGTCCACAAATGGGCGTGACGCGGCGACACGCATTTCTGGCATAGACAGCCCAAGCGGATGGGCGTAGCAAAACGCAATGCATACGCCTCCCAACGTCCGCTATTTTGATCGGACCACCGCCCCTCATTTGACCACCCTTGTGCTGCTCGCAGGCGTCGCTGCGATGTCACTCAATGTGTTCTTGCCCTCACTCCCGTCGATGGCCGCCTATTTTGAGGTGGATTATGCGGTGATGCAGCTATCCCTCTCACTTTACTTGGCCACAACGGCGGTTTTGCAACTGTTTGTCGGCCCGGTGTCTGACCGCTTTGGCCGCCGTCCGGTCATGCTGGCCGCAGCCGTGATTTTCACTTTGGCCTGTGCAGGCTCACTCCTTGCGCCCAACTACAGCGTGTTTCTGGCCTGCCGACTGGTCCAGGCCATCGTCGCCTCGGGCTTCGTACTCTCACGCGCCGCGGTGCGCGATATGGTGCCGCAAGACCAAGCTGCCTCAATGATCGGTTATGTCCAGATGGGCATGGCGATGGTCCCGATGATCGCCCCGGTGATCGGCGGCCTGCTCGACAGCGCCTTTGGCTGGCAAGCGTCCTTTATCATGATGATGGTGTCGGGCGCCGCCATGTGCGTGGTCGTCTACTTTGACATGGGCGAAACCACGACCAGCCGCGCCACCAGTATGACCGCCCAGATCCGCCAATACCCGGCCTTGTTCACCTCACAACGTTTTTGGGGCTATTGCTTGGCGGCAGGCTTTGCCTCGGGGGCGTTCTTTGCCTATCTGGGCGGTGCGCCCTATGTCGGCACCACGTTTTACAAGATGGACGCGGCGACCTTGGGCCTTTATTTCGGCACCCCTGCCCTTGGCTATATGGTCGGCAATTTCATCTCGGGCCGCTATGCGGTGCGCTATGGCGTGAACCGCATGGTTGTCGCGGGCGCGCTGACCTCCACGGTTGGGATGGCCGTGCTGGCGGTGCTGGCGCTCGTGGGGCTTGCAGGCCCGGTAGCCTTCTTTGGCTTGATGGTTTTTGTGGGCCTTGGCAATGGGTTGCTGTCGCCCAGTGCCAATGCGGGCATGCTGTCGGTGCGCCCCAAACTTGCGGGGTCTGCGGCGGGGCTTGGCGGTGCGTTCCTCATCGGGGTGGGGGCAGGCTTGTCGGCCCTCGCGGGGTTTATCCTTGGGCCAGAAACCGGGCCGATGCCGTTGATTTTGCTGATGCTTGTCACCTCCCTTGCGTCTTTCCTGTGCATTATGTGGGTCCGGCGCCGCGAAAATCAGATCAAGAGCGCTTGACGCCACGGGTTTGCAAAGCCAACGTCAGCTTTGCAAAACTAGGCCGAAATTGGCACGGGGTTTGCATGTCTTGGTTTGCCTCCAATCTTTGGCAGATTGGCTTCAAACCGCTTCAAGGGGCGCATCATGGCCACTCAAAAACTCTATGCCGGGGTAAAACTGCGTGAATTGCGCGGGCGGTTGCGGCTGACGCAAAAGGCGTTTGCGCAAAAGCTCGATGTTTCCCTGCCCTATCTAAACCAGATGGAAAACAACAACCGCCCCATATCGGCAGGCGTGGTGCTGGCCTTGGCCCAGGAATTCGGGCTGGACGTGACCGAGCTTACCACCGGCGACAGTGAGCGAATGGTCACCGACATGCGAGAGGCTCTGGCCGACCCGGTGTTCACCACACCGCCGCCATTGGCCGATCTGCGCCTTGCCGCCTCAAATGCCCCCGCCCTTGCCCGCGCGTTTTTGGACCTGCACCGTGCCTACCGCCAAAGCCATGAACGCCTTGCCAGCCTTGATGACGCTTTGGGCCGGAATGAGGCGTCACTCGCGCCGTCCCCATGGGAGGAGGTTCGCGATTTCTTTCACTATTGCGACAATTACATTGACGCTATCGATCGCGCAGCCGAACGCTATGCCACGCTTAAAGGCCTTGATATCCCTATCGAAAACACCGCTTTGGCTACACTCGAAAGCCTTGGCATAGATTTGACCTTATCGAACAATACCGATATTCGCCGCTTTGACCCGAAAGCCAAGCACCTTGCCCTCTCTGCCCGCGTCACAGGGGCCACGCGCCGCTTTCAATTGCTGCATCAAGTCGCCCTCCTCACCCAAAATGATTTGTTTGAGGCGACCTTGGACCTCGCGCAATTCCAAAGCCCGCAGGCCCGCGGCATCGCCAAAATCGGGCTGGCCAACTATTTCGCAGGCGCCGCAATCATGCCCTACACCGCGTTCTTGCAGGCCGCAGACCAAGAGCGCCACGACCTAGAGCGTCTGTCCGACATTTTCGATAGCTCGATAGAGCAAGTCGCCCATAGGCTTTCCACCCTTCAACGCCCCGGTGCCAAAGGCGTGCCGTTCTTTTTTGTGCGGGTTGATCAAGCTGGCACCGTGACCAAACGCCACTCGGCGACTCGCTTTCAATTCGCACGGTTTGGCGGGGCCTGCCCCTTGTGGAACGTCCATCAAGCCTTTGAAACACCGGGGCGATTTCTGCGCCAACTGGCAGAAACGCCCGATGGTGTGCGCTATGTTTGTCTTGCGCGGGATGTGTCAAAATCTGGCGGGGCGTTCGGTGCGCCCGTGCGGCGTTATGCCATCGGTTTGGGCTGCGAAATCGCCCATGCGCCGAAATTGGTCTATGCCGACGGTCTAGATTTGCGCGGCAGGTTTGAACCGATCGGCATTTCTTGCCGCATCTGCGAACGGCCCGACTGCCACCAGCGGTCCGTCCCGCCTTTGGAAAAGCGTTTGTCAGTAGACCCAGACAGGCGCGGGGTTCAGCCTTACGGCATCGGCCCCGACACCCATTCCGGTTAGTCAGCGGTCAGCCGCGCGTAAATCTCATCTTTCAGTCGCGTACGCTCTTTGCGCAGAACAGCCTCATGCGCGTCATCCGTTGGCTCCAAATTCGTCTCCGCCCGATGCACAGCGCGATTTACATCATGATAGGCGTCAAACAGTTTGGCAAAATGCGCATCTTCCAACTTTAGCGCGTGCATTTTCGCGACATGGTTCGGGAATTCTTCGGCCAGTTCGTGCGGGGTATGCGACATGGGATGATCCTTGTTTATGTCTGATGCGGCAAGACTAGCGCGCCCAGCACCGTCCGACTTTGACAGGGATCAAACCCGATACAAAAATTTTGCAATATCAGCGTTTAGCCGCCCGAAATCCTGCCGCACGCGCCTCGGTTTCCGAACAAAAGAACGCCTCGCCCTTGGATGCGGCGATCCGGGTCGCGTCATAGTCGCGCTGACTTGGCATATGGTAAATCCGCTTGCCCTTGGCGCTGATATTGCCTTTGATCGCACAGCCCTTGGGGGCCGCCGCAGTTTGCTTGGCCACCTTGCGATACTCATCCGGCGCCGTCACAGCCCCCGACCATAGCCCACGCGACTCGCGCTTGGCTTGCGCCTCCACCCCTGCATAATCACTGGAATAGCGCAGATAGGCGGTCGCGGCACCAGCCCGCACCATCGCCGCCGCAACATCGCGCCCCGACACCACACAGCGCGCCACGGTGCGGCCATAGCGGTCACGGTCCAGCGCGTCACAGCGCAAGACGCCCTGCCCGACAATCTGGGTCAGCGCGTCTTTGGCCCAAGCCCCGCAGGCCCAATTGCGCCCCGACACATCGCAGCGCTGCGCCAGTTCGGGCGCATCAATCCCAAACAGCCGGACCCGCTCACCCGCCACCACAAGGCTATCCCCATCCACAACCCGCGCTTGCCCCGAAAGGGTCACAGCGCCAGCAGGCACCGAGAGCGCCAAAATCAGAACAAGAGCGGAACGAATGATTAACATACCCTCGTTTTCCGCCCAAACCGGGCGCAAATCAAGGATTTTGTTAACTATTGGTTAACCTTCGTTAACCTTACCAAACCGTTAGCGCTGTGCCTTACGCCAGTTTTCAGCCATCACTGGGGCCAAATTCATCGGTGCCAGCGGCGCGCGGCCCAGAATATGATCCGCCGCTTTTTCCCCCACCATGATCGACGGCCCGTTCAAATTGCCATTGGTAATGCGTGGAAAAATCGAACTGTCGGCCAAGCGCAGCCCCTCCACCCCGATCACCCGACACTCCGGGTCCACCACGGCCATCGGATCATCGCGCCGCCCCATCTTTGCTGTCCCACACGGATGGTAGGCACTTTCCGCATGCTCGCGGATAAAATCATCAATCTCGGCATCGCTCTGCACACCCGCCCCCGGCTGGATCTCATGCTTCACATAAGGCTCCATCGCGGCCTGCGAAAACACCTCGCGCGTCAGGTGAATACAGGCGCGGAAATCCTCCCAATCCTTCGGCTCAGACATATAGTTAAACTTGATCACCGGCTGCGCTTCGGGGTCGGCAGACCGCAAGCGCACCGTACCACGCGACGGGCTGCGCATCGGCCCGGTATGAACCTGAAACCCATGCCCTTCGGCACTGACTTTACCGTCATAGCGCACGGCGATTGGCAAGAAATGATATTGAATATCAGGGTATTCCACGCCGTTCTTACTGCGAATAAACCCACAGGCCTCAAACTGGTTCGACGCCCCCAACCCCTTGCCAGTAAACAACCACTGCGCCCCAATCAGCGCCTTGCCCAGCAGGTTCCAATATTTATACAAGGTGATCGGCTGTTTGCTGGCAAATTGCATGTAGATTTCCAGATGGTCCTGCAAATTGCTGCCAACGCCCGGCCTATCGGCCACCACCTCTATCCCATGCTCGGCCAAATGCGCAGCAGGCCCAATCCCCGACAGCATCAACAGCTTGGGCGAATTCAAGCTCGACGCCGCCAAAATCACTTCTTTGCCCGCCGAAATCACCTCAATGGTCCCGCCACGCGACACCTCGACCCCCACCGCACGCCCGTTTTCAATTACCACCTTGCGGGCCAAACCGCGCACCACGGTCACGCCCCCGGCCTTTACGGCAGGCTTCAAATAGGCATTGGCCGCCGACCAGCGCTGGCCTTTGTAAATCGTGGCCTCCATCGGGCCAAAGCCTTCTTGCGCCGCCCCATTATAGTCGGGCGTGACAGGATACCCGGCCTGCTCACCTGCGGAAATAAAGGCGTCAAACAACGGGTTATGGCGCGGTCCTCGTGTGATATGCAGCGGACCATCAGTGCCGCGATATTCCGATTTTCCGCCATGCCAATGCTCCATCCGGCGGTAATAGGGCAGCACATCGGCATAGGCCCAACCGTCGGCCCCAGC
>RCMY010012511.1_pt1 | contig 20920 bp, 18 predicted proteins | sample 2041341 | NCBI WGS metagenome assembly RCMY01 (sample SAMN09708234, study PRJNA481090) | Marine sediment metagenome, whole genome shotgun sequencing project.
TGTTTTGTTTTTTAAATTCTAAAATTAGGATTGTTTCAAGGTATATTTTGGTACTCCCGTCAAAAGTAAGGGGACATTTAGATTACCAACAATAGCTTTAATATCTGAGTTTATTGAGGAATTTTCACTTTTTTTGTTAGGATTACTTTTCGATCTAGCCATGCAGAGCAAATTAATATTATTAATTGTCAGATAATTTGATAGATTCTTGATAGAATCGTCCCGCTTTTCAAATACAAACTCAATAGTTTTTTTGCCTCTAAACTCTTTGCTAGTTTTAAGACTACTTGGATTCTTAACTATTTTAAAGGATTTTAAAGGTTTTTGGGTATGTAAAAGCAAATTATCTACAAATTCAATATTTGGTGTTTGTTCTCCGTCTTCTAACAATGCCAATGACAATTCTTTGTTTGGTTCTAAAACTTTTTTTTCATCAACTATAAAAATGGCTCCAGGGTGTTGATGTAGTACAAATTGAGCAAGATTATCCCCTAAGAAATCGAATAGCTTTGTTTTTTTCCTTTGGAGTACAATAATATCGGGTTGTTGTTCTCTTATATATGTGCCAATTTCATTTTTCAGATTGCCAATGGCAAAGGAATAAGAAATGTTGACGCCAAAATCTTTTGAAAATGAATTAGTGATGGACTGTATTTTCTTTTCTATTGTTATATACTCGCGATTTATGGTGCGAATAGCTGACAATTGATTTTCCGTTTTGACTACTTCTGAAGGTCTTCTTACATGAAACAGCTCTATATCACCATTGATTATTTTAGCCAAACTAACGGTGCTTTTCAGTGTATTGTTTAATGGTCCTTTTAAGTCTGAAAAGACTACTATTTTATATTCATTATTTTTCATCTGTTATAATTTTATCAATTTATATCTGACCGATAGAAGATTCTAGGTTTAGCTTAAACTTAATTCTGATTTAGGCCTTTGCTCAAAGAAGCCCTTAAAACTTGGAGGGTTTTCAACAACACCTCGTTTTGATACCAACTTAATATCGATGTTTCTTTCTTTGGCCTTAAATCCAAAGTCTTCTAAAATCTCAATGATGTCATAATCTAAATATCTTGTTTTTAGTAGATTTATCTCTAAATACGTATCTCTTGGCAAACTATCCAACTCTTTTAGAATTGCTCCTTTGTTAAAAAAGGTAACCTCTTCAGCAAGAGTCATTGTTATTTTATGTTTTCCATTGCTATTATCCTCAATATGCAGAAAATGAGAGTTCTGATAACTTTTCAAAAGAATCACAACAATACCAACGAGCAATCCGAGCCCTATTCCAACCAAAAGGTCGGTAAAGATTATGCCCAGTACGGTTGCCGTGAATGGCACGAATTGTTTCCAACCCAAATTGTACATTGATTTAAATAGTGCTGGTTTCGCTAATTTATATCCGACAATAAACAAGATGGCCGCTAAAACCGAAAGGGGGATCATGTTTAATAATCGTGGAATTAGAATTACGGAAATCAATAATAAGAATCCATGTATAATGGCGGACATTTTTGACTTTCCCCCAGACTGTATGTTGGCTGAACTGCGCACAATCACTTGAGTAATGGGTAAGCCTCCAATCATCCCGGAAATAATATTTCCCGTTCCTTGTGCCAAAAGTTCTCGATTGGTAGGTGTTACCCGCTTATTCGGGTCTAATTTATCAGTTGCCTCTACGCATAGCAGGGTTTCTAGACTTGCTACCAAGGCTATGGTAAATGCCGTTATCCAAATTTCAGGATTTGTGATACCTCCGAAGTTCGGCAAACTAAACTGTGCCAAGAAAGAAGTGGCATCTTCAGGAATGGGGACACTTACCAAATGTTCGGCAGAAATCCCGAAAGTTTCGTTGCCTTGGGTAACCACAAAAAAGATAATACCAACTGCAACGGCAACCAAAGGCCCTTGTATGAGCTGGAATACTTTCCCTTTTTTCGATAAAACCTTGTCCCACAACAACAAAATGACCAAACCAATAATGGCGACAGTTGTAGCCCCTGGACTTATATTGTTGATTGCTTTAAATATTTCTGAAAAGGTATTTTCACCATCTACCTGAATGAATGCAAAATCACCTTCAGGGTCGGCATCATATCCAAAAAAATGGGGTATCTGTTTTAGGATGATGATGATTCCAATGCCGGTCAACATTCCTTTAATTACAGAAGAAGGAAAGTAATACCCAATAACCCCAGCTTTTAGAACACCAAACAACAATTGTATGGCTCCACCCAATACTACGGCAAGTAAGAAATTTTCATACCCGCCAAGAGTTCCAATGGCTGTTAAAACAATAGCTGCCAAACCTGCAGCAGGACCACTAACTCCAATTTGTGAGCCACTTAGAAAACCTACGACAATACCACCAACGATTCCAGCAATTACGCCGGAAAATAAGGGTGCCCCACTCGCTAGCGCAATACCTAAACATAGTGGTAAGGCAACAAAAAATACAACGATACTTGCAGGCAAGTCGTTCTTTAAATATTTAAACATGTTATAATATATTTTGCCCTCGAATATAGTTCGAGGACCGGTTAGTCAATTGAAAAAAAATGAACTAAAAGGTATATTCTGGAGGAGGTAAAAAGATGTCTATTGAATGTGAATAGTCACCTTCGAAGTAGACACTAGAAATAATAGATTTTTCTTTATAATTTGATGAAGGTGAAATAAAATCACGGTAGAAGAAAAAATCTTTTTCTGAGATTTCCTTTTTTTCTTCTTTTTTATTCTCTTCTTCGGTAAAATCCATGACCAATATCTTATCGTCACTAGCGCCAACCAAAGTAATAATCGATGGGGCTAATATGGCAAAGGCCAGTATAAAAGACAATATGAGAAGAAATATAGATTTCATTGAACCTTTAAAATGACCGTAAATATAAAAGTAATACTTTTAATTTCTGTTAATGAAAAATTAAAAATCCTTCAACAATTTTATACTTTCTGAATTTACCCAACCGGTTTTACCATCCACGATCTTGATTTTCTTCCATTCATTCAGTTCATCAAGAACATTTACCTTGGTCCCTTCATGTAAAACGAATATGGGTTCACTTCTTTTGTTGGGCTCAGCCTTTATTTGAACTTCACTATCGAACACAATGGCTGGCTGATCAGCTTTAAAGTCATTGTACTGTACAAATGCAAATACAACCGCCATAACAGAAATGAAAAGCTACCGATAAATGCAATACGCTTCTTAGTAGCATATTTAAAATAGTAGAATGCAATGTAGAGTAGTACAAAAAGAATCATGAATATAACAGCTGTATAACTCCATTGATCAAAGGTCATAATCCCGGTAATGGTTTTATAGATTTTTGACAAACCTGTTTCCGGCATTCGTTCAATGGCATCCAAGGTCATATTTCGGGCAAAGGAAAGGTTGTTTTTGATTTCCTTATCGTTGGGAGAGAGCAAAAGTGCTTTCTCATAATTGTAAATACTTGGCGCAATCTGGTTTAATTTATAATAGGCATTGCCAAGGTTAAAATAAAGCTCGGAAGAATGCTCGCCATTATCTAAAATTTCTAAATAGTAATCGATGGCTTTTTGGTAGTCGCCATTATTGTATGTTTCTGTGGCCCTATTGAAGAGTGCTTCGTTTTGCGCATTCGCTAAGAATGTGATTAACATTACAATTATGGATAGTAACTGTTTCATTGTCTATAATTGTTTGTCTAAATAAGAGATTACTTCACTGGCCTTATCATAGTCCTGTTGCATTTGCACATCTGAAAATGGACTGTAACGGGCCATTTCACAATTTTTTAATAAGCCAACAAAACCTTCTATCGTTGCCTTATCCACCTCTTTTTCTGTTAATAATGTGGCTATTTTATCCTTGTTGAATTCTGAAGTCTCAATCTTCAATTTTGCTTTCAAATAATTATGCAATGCTTTCTCCAAAGCGACATAAAATGCATCTTTATTACCTAAGGTATTTTTGGCCTCTGATAGGTATTTCCTTGCCAATTTATTAGCTCTTTTAATTTTATTGCCCGCAATGTCACCAGCAATGGCCTCTCGCTTTCTCCGGAATATAACTGCCAGTGGTATAAGTAGCAATGGCAATAACCACCAGAGATAAAAACATTGAGAGCCAAAGAAATAGTCGGACCTAATTGCAGTTAAATTAGGTTTTAGTTTAAGAAAGCTAAATTGATTTCCTGTTGTAACCACAGATTGTTTTGAGTTTCTTGCAGCGTTATTGGCAGCTATAGAAGTATTCGTTGGACCTTCGAGCACATTTATCAATACCTCTTCAGAATTGATGGTATTGTACTTTTCAGTCTTTGGATTAAAAAAGCTAAAAGAAATACTGGGCATAGGGTATTTGCCCTTAAAGGTCGGTACGATAGTATAGCTGTCGCTTACCTTTCCTCGCATACCTGCCAAAGTGGTTCGAACGTTTTCATTGTGCTCTGGATCGTAAACTTCCAATGAACTAGGTAATTCGGGTTCGGGCAATTGAAATAGTTTTAAATTTCCTTCCCCGCTAACCTCAACTATTGCCTGTAGCGATTCTGACGCATTCAATTTTGTTTTTGTAGTAGAAACCGTAAAATCGAATTCGCCTACTGCACCTCCAAAATTCGCAGGCTTCCCTACGGCAGGTAAATCTTTGACATTGATCGATCGCTTACCAGCAGAAACCGTTTTATTGGTCTGCGTATAAATTCTACCCCCGAAAAAGTCACGCTTGTTTGTAGGCACATCCACGGTCACATCAAGTGAAAGAGGCTCAATCTCCAATTTTTTGGGGATACAGTACTATTCGTTTTAAAATCACATAGCGATAAGCTTTTCCATTATAGGTGCCATTTTCCGCATTCAATCTTTGGACTGGAATATCTTGACTCCAAAAGTTATTGTATTTGGGATTATCCAAGGGACGATAATTTGTAACCCGAATTGAAGGGCTAACATAAAGTTTGTACACAACACTAATTTCTTCATTGAGATAAGGGTTTGTTTTTGAAACCTCAGCAACCAAATGCAGATTATCGTCTGCAAAATCATCTACGGTCATTTGACCATTGGGCTTCTCTACCGCGGCTGTTACCTCGACCTTTTTGGCCAATGACTTGTAGGTTTTACCATCAATAACAATCGAAGCTTGCTTTATATTAAAGGCACCACGAGCAGTAGGTGCGAGTGTATATGAATACGTTTTGGAGTAAGAACGCACCCCATTGACCCATGATGAACTTATGGCCTGTGAGGGTCCCATAAGGACTCGGAATCCTGTAAAATCTGGCGGATTGAAATCGTCGCCATCTTTGTTCATGGTAAATTCAACGCGCAGCCTTTCGTTGATTCCCAACTTTTCTTTGCTGAGTTTCATTTCAAAGTTCACCGCATCGTCTTGGGCATTTATAACAAATGCCAAGAATAACATTGGAAGCAACGATATGAAAGCTTTAAAACTCATTTTAATTACCAATCTTTTTCATTTTTAACTTTGGCGCCTTTAACCCTTTTGGCATCTATTTTCTCCTGTACCTTTTTCTCTTCATTTTGCATAGCCTCTAATAGATTTTGAATCTGCTGTTTAGACAATTGATTTGGTCTAGGCTGTTGTTTTTGTTCTTCGGGCTTGTCTCCTTGTTCAGGTTGCTTTTTTTCCTCTTCTTTTTTATCCCCATCACCTTCTTTATTATCCTCTTTCTTTTCGTTGCCTTTATCCCCTTCGTCGCCCTCGTCTTTCTTATCGCTTTCGTCCTGATCTTTCTTATCTTCTTTGTTGTCCCCTTCGTTCTTTTGATCTTGGTCCTTTTTATCTTTCTGGTCCTTGTTGTCTTCGTTTTTGTCTTGCTCTTCCTGCTCCTTTTTCAGAAGTTCTTTGGCAAGTGCTAAATTGTAACGGGTTTCTTCATCTTTGGGATTGTTCCTTAAGGCTTCTTTATAAGCCTCAACCGCTTTTTCGTATTGTTTTTGTTTCATGAACACATTACCCATATTATGATAGGCTTTGTGTTTGTCAGGTTTTTCATTGGCCAGTTCCCCAGCCTGTTTAAAACGCCCGAATGCCTCACTATAGGTTTCTTTATTGTAATAGGCATTGCCCAAATTATAGGGCGCAGCATTATTGTCCCCACTTTTTGAAATCGCCTTACGATAATCTACCTCGGCCGAAACGAAGTCGTTCTCTGACAAGGACTTATTACCTTCCCATGTAAGGTTGGTAGATTCGTTTAATGCTTTTTCTTTCTGCTTGACCTCTTCCTTGTCTTGTGCAAAAGAGGTAAAACCAATTAATAATAGTAAAAGTAAAAACTTGTTCATCTTATGCTGCTTCTCTATTCTTTTCATTGAAAAGGTTTAACTTTTTAAGCCATTTGGTCTTTTTATCCAATATAAAAACGTCTAAAAATAGAAATAAAAGTCCCGCTCCTAAAAACCATTGGAACTGATCTTTATATTCGGCGAATTGCTTGGCTTCAAACTCGGTCTTATCCATTTGAATCAGGATTTCCTTAATTTGGTCCACCGCGTCACCCGTATTCGTTCCATCAATATATTCTCCATTACCTTCACTGGCTATGTCTTGTAGAACAACTTCATTGAGTTTAGTTATTACAACCTCACCTTGTCTGTCTTTTTTAAGGCTTTCTACAACTCCGTTTCTTTTAATCGGAATTGGGACACCTTTACTTTTGCCCACTCCAATTGTAAAGATTTGTATTCCTGCTTCAACTGCATCATCTACAGCGTTAAGCGTTGTACCCTCTGAATGATCCTCGCCATCCGAAATAATGAACAACACCCTATTGGTTTGCTCTTCATCATCGTAATAAGTCGTTGCCAATTCTATGGCTTCGTTTATGGCTGTGCCTTGTGACGTCAACATATCAGTATTCATGTTTTGCAAGAACATTTTAGCAGCCCCATAATCTGTTGTGATCGGCAGTTGTGGGAATGCCTGACCTGCATAAGCAATAATCCCGATGCGGTCACTTGCAAGCTGATTGATTATTTCAGAAACCAATCGTTTGGCTTTTTCTAATCGATTTGGCGCTATATCCTCTGCCAACATACTTTTAGATACGTCAACGGCAAAAACTATATCGACACCCTCACGTTTTATAGTCTCCAATTTTGTGCCAATCTTTGGATTAACTAATCCTAAGGTCAAAAATGTAATTCCCAATAGGAAGAACAACAATTTTAAGCTGGATTTAAAACTTGACCTATTTGGAGACAACTTTTTTAACAGAGACAAATCAGCGAATTTTTTCCGTGTTCGTTTCTTCCAAATTTGAAGCAATACAAACAGCATTACTATCACCGGAATGATGAACAGTAGATAGAAATATATTTTTTCGTCTAATTGAATCATAATCTAAATAAAACTTCTGAAAAAGGTGTTTCGGAATACCCATTCCAACAGAAGTAAAGCTCCAGCCAACAATACCCAAGGGCGAAATTTTTCTTCATATTTATAATATTTGAATTCCTCTATTTCAGTCTTTTCCAACTTATTAATCTCGTCATAAATAGCCTCTAATTTTTCATTATCGGTAGCCCTAAAATATTTGCCACCGGTGACATCGGCTATTTCTTGAAGCAATTTCTCATCAATCTCAACTTGGCGCATCCCATATCTGAAAGAACCATCGGCATTATAAGCAATTGGTGATAGTGCATTACCGTTGGTGCCAAGGCCAATGGTGTATGATTTTATGCCGTATTCAACTGCCAAATCAGCAGCTGTTTGCGGCTCTATAAAACCTGAATTATTCACACCATCCGTCAATAGGATAATGATTTTGCTTATTGCTTTACTTTCTTTTAATCGGTTTACCGAAGTTGCTAATCCCATCCCAATTGCAGTACCATCATTCAATTGCCCATAAGTGATTTCACGAAGTGAATTCAAAACAATTGATTTGTCACTTGTGATTGGGGTTTTGGTAAAAGCTTCTCCCGCATAAGCCACAAGCCCTATTCTGTCATTGGGTCTTTGACGAATAAAATCGGCCGCGACCTCCTTTAAGGCAGAAAGGCGATTGGGTTTTAAATCCCTTGCGAGCATACTTGATGAAACATCAATGGCCATTACAATATCAATACCTTTTGTGGTTTTGGTTCTTGTGGAGATATCCTCTGTTTGCGGTCGAGCCATCGCGATAATAATGGCAGCCAAAGCCAATACTCGGAAAATGTATATCAGCGGCTTTAATTTGGGAAGAATGCTGGTTGAGGAAAATCCTTTTAAACTAGATATTTTTAGTGAAGCCGATTGTTCATTACGTTTAAAAAAATACCATAAGATGGCCAGAGGAAGCAGTAAAAGCAACCAAAAAAACTCTGGATTGGCAAATGATATATTCTCTAGCATTTAAACTTCAGTTTTTACTTCAATCGTGGTTAAAACCCTATCAATAATTTCCTGTGCATATTCGTCACCATCTTGCCAGGTCAATAATACTTGTTGTTGAAAACCTTTTCCACCAAAGCTAAGAATCACATACTTTCCTTTTATCAGTTCTTTGGTTTCAGGCACTTTGAATTTTCCGCTACCATAGGTCTTTAATCCTTTAACTCCTGTAACGGTAACAAATTCTTCCTGTTTTGTGATTATATTTTTTGCGCCTTTATCCTCAAAATTTTTCAATAGCTGTTCTATGGTCTTTTCAAATTCAGGTTCAGCAGGTTGCGTAAAAGTTGTCGAAGTTGTTGCCAAGGTGAGGAGCGCTTTGGCATCTCTGTACATAAAGGATTGCAACTCTTTTATAGTTGCCTTGGCCTCAGCGGGAATTTTAATTTCTTGACGAACCAATACTTCCGGAGTCTCTAAGCTAATAGGCGGAAAGCCATAAGAACTCGCTACCCATTCGCTATCCAAAAGTTTTTTGGTTGGGTGTCCTGTTGCAGTATCCCAAACCTTGGTAGCACCGTAATAACTTACGAAAGCGACGACCGAAATTAATAAAATACCAAAGGCTGAAGCTCCAGCAATCATCCACTTTTTACGTTGTTGTTTTTGGGCCAATGCTTCTTGGTATTCTTCTTGGGCCATCAATTCTTCCAAAGTAGGCTCAGGAATAGCCTCATGGGTCTTGACCACAATTTGCTCCACAGCTTTTCTGTCTTGATGGGCTACATTTGTCGGTGGCTTTGATTTTGCAAACTTTACTAAGTCGGCAGTCTGTAAAATGCTTTTGAATTGTTTTATAGTGTCGTTGTCGAGTTCAAGTTCTCCGGCATCCTTCATCATTTCCAACTTGGTAATCAGCTCATCAGTTGTGCTCTCCAAGGCCGAAACATTAACATCTTCCTCAAGATAGGAGCGAACGATATCTGTAAGTTCAGAATAGTATTGTTTGTATTCGTCTTGAATAAGGTATTTTGAATTGTCCAGCTTTTTTAATTCCATCAATGCACGGTCATACGGCGGTAAAAGTGCTTCCTGTTCTTCCTCGGTCAAGGGTTTTTTGCGAAGTACAAACCAATATGCCAAAGCACCAATAATCATCAATATCGCAAGTATGATTAAAAGGATTTTCCATATATCGGAATTGCTTTTTTCAACTTGGATCAAGGGTTTAATATCGTACATCTGTTGGGCAAGTGTATCAACAGCCACAGTCGCCACATCTATTTGTAAAGAATCGGTAAAGAACCCTTTTCCATTTATATCTATACGTTGTGCAGGTAATTTATAGGACCCTGAATCAAATTGAGTTAGGGCATAGGTCTTCAATAAGGTAATCCTATCCTTTTTTCTTGTGGTATCCGTGGCATAAGCTTCCACAGTTTCCAGCGGGGAAAAGGTTTGACCTTCAGGGAATATTACCAAATCCGTAGAATCCACCTCAACAATCACTTTGAATTTCAGTTGATCTCCTATTTTAATGAAAGTGGTGTCAACTTCTGATGTAATTTTTGGTGAAGATTGGGCCAACCCATTTAATGAAAAGAAAAACAAGCATAGGAAAAGACAGCGTAGTAATATTGCGCCAAATCCCCTAATTCGTAACTCGTAATTCCTAACCCACATTATCCTCTTCTTTTAAAATATCCTAAAAGTTTCTTGACATAACTCTCATCGACCCTGCAACTTAGCACACCACAACCTGACTTTGTAAAAGTCTCTTGAAAGTATTTTACTCTTTCTCGATGGTGTTTTCCATAGGCCATGCGCACCTTTTTTGATTGAGTGTTGATTAATTGCAATGTCCCAGTTTCAGCATCTTGCATTTGTACCATTCCTAAATTAGGAATGCTTTCCTCTCGCTCATCATAAACCCGAATACCTGTTACATCATGTTTATTTCCCGTAATCTTGAGTGTACGCTCATAGCCCTCCGCAATAAAATCAGATAGCACAAATACGATGGCCTTTTTCTTCATTACGTTGGTCAAATATTTCAACGCCTCAGCGATATCTGTTTTGTTGCTCTTAGGTTTAAACTCTAGCAATTCCCGTATGATTCTTAGTACATGGGTTTTTCCTTTTTTAGGAGGAATAAATAACTCCACTTCATCAGAGAATAATATAAGACCTGCCTTATCATTGTTTTGCATCGCCGAAAAAGCCAATGTGGCCGATATTTCTGTGATTATTCCTTTTTTAAATTGATTGGTCGTTCCAAAAAGCTCAGAGCCACTTACATCTACCATCAACATCATGGTAAGTTCCCTTTCCTCTTCGAATACCTTTACGTAAGGTTCATTATATCTTGCCGTTACATTCCAATCAATACTACGAACATCGTCTCCAAATTGATACTGGCGTACCTCACTGAATGTCATACCTCGTCCTTTAAAGGTGGAATGGTATTCCCCTCCAAAAATATGATCGGAAAGACGCCTTGTCTTAATCTCGATCTTACGAACTTTCTTTAGTAATTCTTTGGTATCCATCTTTTTTAGTAAACAGTATTGGGTATTCAGTAATCAGTATCTAATTTTTTGCCAATGTTCGGTTGAACTATACTGGCAACTGCTCACTGTTGACTGTTTTATGGCACTTCAACCTCATTAACAATTTTGTTGATGATTTCTTCAGAAGTAATATTCTCGGCTTCAGCCTCATAGGTAATGCCTATTCTATGTCTAAGCACATCATGCACAACAGCTCTCACATCCTCTGGGACCACATACCCCCTTCGTTTTATAAAAGCATAACATTTGGCAGCAATACCTAGATTAATACTACCACGTGGCGAAGCTCCAAAGCTAATCAGGGGTTTTAGGTTCTCGAGGTTATATTTTTCAGGATAACGTGTTGCGAAGACGATATCCAATATGTATTTTTCGATTTTCTCATCCATGTAGACCTCTCTTACTGCCTTTTGCCCACTTAAGATTTGCTTGACGGTAACCACAGGTTTTACCTCGTCATATTTACCCAAAAGATTCTGGCGCATAATCAATTGCTCCTCGTTCATTTTAGGGTAATCAATAACAGTTTTCAACATAAAACGATCAATCTGTGCTTCAGGTAAGGGGTAAGTACCTTCTTGTTCTATCGGGTTTTGGGTTGCCATGACCAAGAACGGCTTGTCCAAAATAAAAGTCTCATCACCAATGGTTACCTGCTTTTCCTGCATGGCTTCCAAAAGGGCTGATTGTACTTTGGCCGGGGCCCTATTTATTTCATCTGCCAAAACAAAGTTGGCGAAGATGGGACCTTTTTTAATTGAAAAGTCGTTTACCTTCATATTGTAGATCATGGTACCAACAACATCGGCAGGTAAAAGATCGGGAGTAAACTGTATTCTGCTAAAACTTCCTTTAACGGCTTTGGCCAAGGTAGTAATAGCAAGGGTTTTTGCCAGTCCGGGAACACCTTCCAATAAAATATGACCTTGTCCCAAAAGACCAATGAGCAATCTTTCGACCATGTGTTTTTGACCTACGATTACTTTATTCATTTCTAGCATTAGTAAGTCTATAAAAGCACTTTCCTGGGCAATTTTCTCATTCACTGCGCTAATATCTACAGTTGTATTTTCTTCCATATATTTTGATATGTTTTCTGGTAATGGTTTGTTTTAATCTTAACAGGTGTGCAAATTGAAAATTTATTCATTGTATCGCTGTTAATGATTGGTTAAAAAATGACGATAGCCCCTATTTTTATGAAGTTTTTAAGTGATTTCTTTTTAATTTCACGCACCTATGGCAAACATAACAAAATTTTCAAAAATTATAGCCGGGACCATGACCTGGGGTAGATGGGGAAAACAGCTACAAAAAAAAGAAATAATCAGCTTAATACAGCATTGTTTTAAACTGGGAATCACCACTTTTGACCATGCTGATATTTATGGAGGATATACCACGGAACTGGACTTCGGAAATGCCTTTAGCGGTAGTAAATTAAAAAGGGAGGATATTCAATTGATATCAAAGTGCAGCATACAATTAATGTCCGATAATCGAAAAAGCATAGTAAATCATTACAATTATTCAAAGGAACATATAATTTGGTCCGCTGAGAACTCACTTAAGAATCTTAAGACAGATTATTTGGATTTGTTACTATTGCATAGACCAAGTCCACTAATGGATCCTGATGTTATCAAGGAAGCAGTTGAAGAACTTTTGAAAACTGGGAAAATTTTAGAGATTGGGGTCTCAAATTATACACAATCACAATTGGCTATGCTTGAATCTAGACTGCCAATGGCCGCAAACCAAGTTGAATTTTCATTGACTGCCAATTCAGTAATGTATGATGGTATTTTAGATGATATTATTGCCAACAAGAGATTGGCTATGTCATGGAGTCCGTTGGGAAGTTATTTTAAGGAAAACACAAAAAAGACGCAACGTATTCGAAGGGAATTGGAACCCATGATTGAAAAATACAATGCTACTGAAGACCAATTGCTGTTGGCATGGATCATGAAGCATCCTGCAAAAATACACCCTGTGGTTGGCACTACTACCAAGCAGCGATTGATGGATGCCCATAAAGCAACAGAAATACAAATGGACTTGGAAGATTGGTTTATTTTATTGGAGGCTAGCCTTGGCCATCCTGTACCCTAAAAATGATGAATTAGCATGAATAAAACAGCTTTAATAACAGGAGCAACGAGCGGGATCGGCAGAGCGACAGCTCAACTTTTCGCAGAAAATAAATTCAAATTGATTTTATGTGGAAGACGTCAAGACCGATTGGATGCCTTAAAAAAAGAACTCGGGAAGCTTACACCTGTGCATACCTTGAATTTTGATGTTCGAAACAAACAAGAAGTGAAAAACCAGATTGGTTCATTGCCGGTAGATTTTTCAAATATTGATATTCTTGTAAACAATGCGGGAAATGCACATGGGCTCGACCCAATTGAAGAAGGAAACCTTGATGATTGGGATGCCATGATCGACATTAATGTCAAAGGTTTGTTGTACGTTTCAAATGCGGTATTGCCCGATATGGTTGCGAAGAAAGCCGGACATATCATAAACATTGGCTCTACAGCTGGGAAGGAAGTATACCCCAAAGGCAATGTCTATTGTGCTAGTAAACATGCCGTTGATGCCATTAATCAGGGTATGCGCATGGATTTGAATCAATATGGAATTCGAGTAGGGGCCGTAAACCCAGGGTTGGTTGAGACCGAATTTAGTCAAGTGCGTTTTAAGGGAGATGAAAGTAAGGCCGATGTGGTTTATAAGGGGTTTCAACCCTTGAAGCCTGAAGACATTGCCGATATTATTCTATTTGTAGTAACCCGTCCTTATCATGTGAATATTGCCGATTTGGTTGTTATGCCAACGGCACAGGCAAGTAGTACAATAGTGAAGAAAGAACTATGATCAACAAACGTCTTCTGGTAAAAAACCTCCTCGCACATAACGACGAGAATAGCTTTTACGACAAAAAGCGTTTTATAAGTATTGGTCATAAAGAAGGAAAAGCAAAATTTCTTAAACACGTTTGTGCCCTTGCCAATAGTAATCCTAAAAACCATTCTTTCATAGTCATCGGGGTTGAAGATGAGGACAATAAGATTGTTGGGGTCGATTTTTTCGATGATAGCAAGATCCAGAATCTGGTGAATGCTTATTTGGATAATCCTCCTTTGATTGCCTATGAGAATATCCCTTTTCCACATTTAGAGGAAGATAGGGTTGTTGGTTTGGTCACTATAAAATCCAACGGTAGGGTATGTGCACTTCGCAAAAATATCTGGAAATATTATGGGGGCTCGGTCTTTTTTAGAGAGGGAAGTATTAGTATGCCAAAGGCCTTTGACATTGAATTAAAGGATATCAATTCAAAAGCAGTGGCAACTATAGAGCAACATGCCAGGAACAATATTGAATTGACTTTGGATGGTGTTATTGATTTTCTCAATAATCGACATAAAGATCTTGAAAGCAGTTACAAAGTTTTTAAAGAACAATTTGTGGTGTGTTGGGCCGGAAATGCGAAAAAAGTCAAAGATGAAACCTATTTTTCAAGGGTTGATATTGAGCTGATCAACGAACAGGTAAAACTATTCTTCTCTACTTTAGATGAGGTTACGGTAAAATTCGATGATGATACCTTTACAACAACGGAGTATGTGCGTTTGGGGCTGGCCAATAAATTAAAGTACTACCCCTTGGAGAAAATGAACATTACTTTTGAGGATAATGGCACCTATCAGATTCAAAGCGAATTGATTTTTGACCCTCCTAAATACGATAAAAAGACACTATACCATATTTTCAATACGAACAATGCAATACTTCGTAAATTGGAAAAAAAAATGGCCTTGAAGCCTACCGATAAAGAAGATCTATCACATTTGCCAGCTACCTATCTTATTTGTTTTTTAAACGGATTTGAAGAGGCTAAGGGTCAAATGGAGAAAGCGCGGGTCCTTTTGAAAAAGACCAATAAAGAGGTGCATCATTCCCTAAAACAATCGCTACGTATTTTACGGAAGGTGAAATATAGTTAGACCTTAGACAACCAAAATAATTGGTATGGTTTTAGTTCTAATTTACCATCAACGAACGTCGTTGCTCTACCCGAAATCAAATCTTTTGGTTTGGCTAATGACCCATATGGTCCCAAGGAAATTTCATCTATTGCCTGTAGTGATTCAGAAAAATTAGATACTACCAAAACACCTTTATTATTGTCTGAAGTTCGTTCATAGATAAAAACATGCGGGTTATGACCATCATATAAAACAAGGTTATTACTATCTGCGAAAACCTGGTTTTGTTTGCGTACGTGAATCAAATGCTGTAATGCAAAGAAAATCCTTGAATGATAGGTTTCCTTAGCATCAAGGCGAGCAACCTTCTCCCAATCTTGGTACGGCCGATTTACCCAACGGCTATCTTCTTTTTTGTTATCGTCCTTGAGGTAGGAATAATCGTTTAATGTACCTATTTCATCCCCAGCATAGATAAGGGGTATACCGCCATAGGACAATATGATGCCGTGCATCATGATTATTTTATCGATTGCTTGGTTAATTTTGGCTTCATCATTTTGTTCAAGTGCTTTTTCCAAGCCTAGTAAAGAAGCACAGCTTCCTGTGATTCTACCATCGCCTGTTTTTGGATTGTACATGAAAATCTCACCTTTGGCAGGAGACCATTCAATATTTTGGCAATAGTAATCCAGCAGAAATTTGCGATGATGTTTGGCATCCCAACCAACTTCATTAATATAACGATCATCGAACCCAAGACCAATATCGTCATGACAGCGTATATAACTGATCCAAGTAGCTTCTTCGGGCTTTGTGGGAAGGTTATAGAGATTTTTATAAAGTAATATTGTCTTTTTTGTGGCGATAGCGTCCCACAATAGTGCCATTAGGGTAGCATTGTATGCAATTTCACATTCGTTCCCTTTCATTGGTCCCGAACCAAAATATTTGATTATTTCGTTTGGGGCAACGATAGCTTCTGCTAAAAACAATACTCCAGGGGCAATCACCTGCAAGCACATTTTGAATAGGGAAATCAATATATGGGCCTCGGGTAAGTTTTGGGAGAGGGTACCCAGTTTTTTCCACATAAATGCAAGGGCATCCAAACGTACCACATCAACACCAAGATTCGCCAATTTCATCAAATTGCCCAACATCGCTATAAATACCTCCGGATTTGAATAATTAAGGTCCCATTGGTACTGGTTAAAAACGGTCATGACCCATTTCTGCATTTCAGGGTTGAACGTGAAATTGCCTGGGGAGGTCATTGGAAAAATTTCCGAAAGCGTTTTTTCAAATTCATCAGGGATGGTTCGGTCTTGATAAATATGATAATAGTTTTGATATTTTAAATCGCCTGCCATGGCCTTTTTGGCCCATGGAAATTCGTTGGAAGTGTGGTTTGCGACAAAATCAAGCATTAAATACATGTTTTTATCACGCAATTTTTCAGTAAGTCTTAACAGATCTTCTTCCGTACCGAATCGCTTATCTACCTCGTGGTAGCTGTTTACAGCATATCCGCCATCATTTTCACCTTTTGGTCTTGGGGTGATGGGCATAAGGTGTAAAAAATTCACTCCCAATTTCTCAAAATACCCCAGCTTATTTTCCAATCCTTTTAGGTCTTCACTAAAATGGTCAACATATAATTGCATGCCCACAAGTTGTTCGGATTGGTACCAATCTCCCTGTTTTAAGCGATGAATGTCCTGTAATTTAAGAGGTGTTGGTCTTTCCTTAAAAAGGGCCGGCAGCTCCAGCAGTAATTTCTTAAACGATAATGTATGGGTTTCTTCAGGATAAAGTGAAAAAAACAAGTCTTTGATAATTGTAAGATTTGTAGACAACCTTAGATCAAAGAGCTTATCAAGATTCTTAGGTTTAGTAGCATCTTGATTTTCTAAAGTAATAATTTGATGTAGGGACGCTTGATTCATCCTATAGCGAGGAGTTGTTCCTGATTGGGTAGCGACGGAATCGCCCCAAAATTAGTGGTTGTAATTGCGCCCGCCTTGTTAGCCTTTTTCACCATCTTTACTAAAAGTTCCGTGTTTTCAAGAACTTCCATAGGGTCATGTAGAGCAGCTATTTGGTAGAGCAGACACCCAATAAAGGCATCACCGGCACCTGTAGTGTCAATTGGGCTAACTTTTATACTAGGGATAGTACGTTTAGAATTTTCGGTGCTAAGCAAAGTGCCGTCTCCTCCTAAAGTAATGGCTATTACTTTAGTTCCTACTTCGTGTAAGACCGAACAGCATTCCTCTAAAGCAGACCTACCCGATAATAATTGGGCTTCTTCCAAACTAAACTTGCACAAATGGGCCTTTTGTACAAAGGGCATACATTTTTTAATAAAAATTTCTTCTTCTCTTCACCTTTCCAAAGGTCGCCACGAAAATTAGGGTCAAAACTTATAAAGGAATTTTGGGTCAGGGCATCAAAAAAATACCTGCCATAGGCGTCTTCCAAGTCCCCACCAAGCAGGGCAGTGGCTGCTCCAAAATGCACTATATTTTCTTTGAATGAATTTTTTACTTTAGAATCGTATTTCAATTTTTTATCAGCACCTCGGCTAAAAACAAAATCACGTTCGCCATTTTCAGCGATGGATACAAAAGCTATTGTAGTAAATGTTTTTGAACGTTGGGCCAGACTAATATCTACATGGTTATCTTCTAACACACTCAACAGAAAGGAACCAAATTGGTCTTTGCCCACACAGCCAATGAATTTACCCAGTCCGCCTAACTTTGCTATAGCACAAGCTACATTGGCAGGAGCGCCACCTGCTTTTTTGGTAAATACATCCGCTTTGGATAGGTCATTGCCTTGATTTTCGGCAACAAAATCTATAAGCAACTCCCCAATACAAAAAACTTTCTTCATGATTTCAAGTAATACTTAGTTACCTCTAAAGTAAACACAAAATATAGCTTCCCCCAAAGATATATGGTGAAATACAAGAAAGGCTATTTCTATTAGCTATTTTTTATCCGCATTTAGAAGACCCACAATCCGTACATGTCAAGCATCCTTCTTGGTAAATTAAATTGGTTGATTTACAATTGTCGCATTTTTGGCCTTTTGCCATAGTACCGTCCTCAACAAAGCGTTTTAGGGCACGGGCTACACCATTTTTCCAGGTATTTATTGATTCTCCTTCCAATTGAAGACTATTGATTAGGTCTACCACTTTTTCTATTGGCATACCGTGGCGTAACGTACTTGAAATCAATTTGGCATAATTCCAAAATTCAGGATTGAACTTGTGCGAAAGCCCTTCGATGGTCGTTTTATAACCTCTTTTATTCTTGTATTGAAAATCGTATCGCGAAGTACCGTCTTCATTCCTGTTTTTTATGATCAAGCCATCTTCTACCCATCGTGGAATCAATATTCCGTCTTCATCATCGGCCAGACCGGTAAAAATTTCATAAGGTTGGTCGTCTACTAAACCCATAAAGGCAATCCACTTTTCTTTATTGTTCTGAAATCGCACGACATCGGCTTCCAATACCTGCGGCCTTTTTGTTGGGAAATAAGTCAAGGTTTCCTCGGATTCAGGCTCATTTGAAATAAGCACCCCAGACCTAGACCCATCACGGTATACTGTCACCCCTTTACAACCCACTTTCCATGCTTCTAGGTATAATTTACCTACCAATTCTTCTGGAACATCGTTAGGTAGGTTTATGGTAACACTAATAGAATGGTCTACCCATTTTTGCACAGCACCTTGTAATCGGACTTTGCTCAGCCAATCCACATCATTGGAAGTTGCCTTATAATAAGGGGATTTTTTCACGATTTTATCCAATTCTTCTTGGCTGTATTTCTTTTCGGTTTCAATGCCATTGGCCTCCATCCATTGCTTAAACCTAAGGTGAAATACTACATATTCTTCCCATGAATCGCCTACTTCATCAACAAAAGCAACTTTTGCGTTCTTATCGTTGGGATTAACCTTTCTTCTACGTTTATAAACAGGAAGAAAAACGGGTTCTATGCCCGAAGAAGTTTGGGTCATTAAACTTGTTGTGCCCGTTGGGGCTATGGTCAATAGTGCAATATTTCGGCGGCCATATTCCAGCATTTCGTAATACAATTTTTCATCGGCTTCTTTAAGTCGTAGGATAAATGGATTTTCCTTTTCCCTTTCGGCATCAAAAATCTCAAAAGCCCCCCGTTCTTTGGCAGCATATACTGAAGCTCGGTATGCTTCCAGTGCAATTGTTTTATGTACTTCGATTGAAAACTTATTGGCTTCTTCACTTCCATAGCGTAAGCCCAAAGCGGCTAACATATCTCCTTCGGCAGTGATACCAATACCTGTGCGACGACCATTTATAGCTTTCTCCTTTATTTTTTCCCATAATCGTATTTCGACCGCCTTGGTTTCTTCCAATTCAGGATCCGCCTTTATTTTAGCCAAAATACCATCCACTTTTTCCAGCTCTAGGTCAATGATATCGTCCATGATACGTTGGGCGGCTGTAATATGCTTTTTGAAAAGGGTGAAGTTGAAAGCGGCTTTTTTTGTAAACGGCTCTTCTACATAAGAGAAAAGATTAATGGCCAACAATCTACAGGAATCATAAGGGCATAACGGAATCTCACCGCATGGGTTGGTAGATACCGTTTTATATCCCAAATCGGCATAACAATCAGGTACCGATTCATTGATTATGGTATCCCAGAACAAAATTCCAGGCTCTGCGGATTGCCATGCATTATGTACAATTTTACTCCATAATTTATTAGCTTCAATTTCTTTTGAAAATCTTGGTTCCAAACTGTGAATGGGAAACTTTTGAGTATATGTTTTGTTGTTTTCGACAGCTTTCATGAATTCATCATCAATCCGTACCGAAACATTGGCCCCAGTAACTTTACCTTGTTCCATCTTGGCATCTATAAAATCCTCAGCATCAGGATGATTTATAGAAACCGATAACATAAGAGCTCCCCGACGCCCATCTTGGGCCACTTCGCGTGTAGAATTTGAATATCGCTCCATAAAGGGCACTAGCCCTGTTGAGGTCAAAGCCGAATTTTTCACAGCTGATCCTTTCGGCCGAATGTGTGAAAGATCATGGCCCACACCACCGCGACGTTTCATTAACTGTACCTGCTCCTGGTCTATTTTCATGATTCCCCCATAAGAATCCGATGCGCCTTCATTACCGATGACAAAACAATTGGATAGTGATGCAATTTGATAAGGGTTGCCAATACCAGCCATTGGGCTTCCTTGGGGGACGATGTATTTAAAGTTCTTGATCAAATCAAAAACCTCTTTTTCCGAAAGGGGATTGGGATATTTTTGCTCAATTCGACTAATTTCCTTCGCAATTCTTCGGTGCATATCATCAGGATTGAGTTCATAGATGTTCCCCGAAGAATCTTTAAGGGCATATTTATTAATCCATACTTGTGCGGCTAGGTCATCACCTTTGAAATAAGCTAAACTTGATTGATAAGCTTCTTCTTGTGTATATGTTTTTATTTGGGGAGACATAGTTTTTGTTCGCATCTGGAAATTTTATGGTTATTAAGTGCTTAGTAAGAAAGTATAAAAGTATACAAAAAGAAAACAATCACTATATGACATTTGTCATAAAGTGTACAATGAAAAGCAGTTAAACAATAGATAATCAGGGAATTAAAAAATTATCAACAAAAAAAAGTTAACAAATAAATTACAGACTTGTTTATTGTTCGATAAAAATTAAAACTAAAGTTAGACCAATAATTTATTCGGTTTTCCCCTTTGGAACATTTAAAGAAATTCTTACCTTTTAACAAATTAAAAACACTAGCAAAATGAATTTATTTGATGAAATAAAAAACAAACTGAGTCATGAATTTATAGACATCATTGAATGGTTAGACGTCTCTAACGACACCATTGTCCATAGGTTTGAAAGATATCAGAATGAGATTAAGAATAATGCGAAACTGATTGTTCGTGAGGGGCAAACGGCCGTTTTTATAAA
>RCMY010001658.1_pt1 | contig 20919 bp, 13 predicted proteins | sample 2041341 | NCBI WGS metagenome assembly RCMY01 (sample SAMN09708234, study PRJNA481090) | Marine sediment metagenome, whole genome shotgun sequencing project.
ACCAGGTGTTGTCGTGCACGGGAGGCACTCGGCGGCCTGCGGAGTACGAGGTGGCCGACGGCATCAGGGTCTTCGACGCCGTCGAGGTCCTCGATGGCACCCTGTCGCTCGACTCGCTCCCCGCTGGTCCGATCAGGATCTGGGATCCCATCGGTGGTCCGATCGGTGTCTCGATCGCCGAGTCGCTGGCCCACGCAACCGGCGACGCCAACCCGATCTCGCTGATCACCCAAGACCAGATCGCCGGCACGTTGTTGTCGCTCACGGGCGACCTCGCCTCGGCCTCGACCCGGCTGATGCAGTCCGGGGTCGAGATCATCAAGCATCGCGAAGTCCGAATGGTCAGCGGCACCACCGTCACCGTCGAGGAATCACTCACCGGCACCACCGAAGAACTGCCGGCTGCGGTCGTGATCGACTGTGGTCACCGCATCCCCGACCACCGGATCGGAACGGGAGACGCCGGCGATGCCGTTGCTCCCCGCACGATCTACGAAGCGATGCTCGAGGGGCGCCGAATGGCGATTGCCGCGATCAGCACGACGACAGGGGTCCGATCATGAGAGTCGGCCGGTATCCCCGCCTGTTCCAGCCGTTGGCGCTCGGCCCGATCGAGGTGCCCAACCGCATCATCTTCTCGGCCCACCTGACCAACTACGCCGAGAACGGCCTCCCGTCGGATCAGCACGTCGCCTACTACGAGGCCAGGGCCGCCGGCGGCACCGGGCTCATCATCACCGAGGAGCATTCGGTCCACCCGACCGACTGGCCCTACGAGAAGATGATCCACGGGTTCCATCCCGAGGTGATCGACGGCTATCGCAAGATCACCGAAGCCGTCCACCGGCACGGCACACCGATCTTCGCCCAGATCAACCACAACGGTGGGCAGGCATCGTCGATGTACACCCGCCTTCCGGTCTGGGGTCCGAGCCCGGTTCCCGATCCTCTGTTCCGTGAGGTTCCGAAGGCGCTCGACCATGCCGAGATCGCCGAGGTGGTCGATGGGTATGCGTTGGTCGCCCGGCATTGTCGCGAGGGCGGCTTCGACGGCGTCGAGCTCCAGTGCTCACACAGTTCGATCGTTCGTGGCTTCTTGTCCGGCGCCACCAACCGACGCACCGACGAGTACGGCGGCACGCTCGAGAACCGGGCCCGGATCCTCACCGAGATCGTGGCGGCCGTTCGCGACGCGATCGGACCCGAACTCGCACTCGGCGTCCGCCTCTGCGGTGACGAGCTGCTGCGAGACGGCATCACGATCGACCAGGCGGTGGCGACGGCGAAGATCGTCGAGGCCACCGGGATGGTCGACTACATCAACACCTCGATCGGCGTGGCGACGGCGACACTCTTCATGATCGAGGCATCGATGCACATGCCCCCGGGATACGCGCTCTTCATCCCCTCGGCGATTCGCGACGCCGTCGATCTGCCGGTCGTGGGTGTCGGACGCTTCAAGGATCCGCTCCAGGGTGAGCGGGCACTCGAAGACGGCGTCTGCGATCTCGTCGGTGTCGTTCGAGGCCAGATCGCCGACCCGGACTTCGCGGCGAAGGCTCGTGCCGGGCACGTCGACGACATTCGCCTCTGCCTTTCCTGCAACCAGGAATGTGTCGGACGGATGGGACTGAACCGTTGGCTCGGCTGCATCGAGAACCCCGAGACCGGTCACGAAGCCGATCTCGTCGCCGGCCAACCGCTCGGCGATCCCATCCACAAGCAGCGGGTCGTGGTCGTCGGGGCCGGACCGGCCGGCCTGCAGACGGCGATTGCTGCGGCACGAACCGGTCACGACGTCCAGGTCTTCGAGGCTCGCAGCGAGGCCGGCGGCCAGGTTCGTCTGGCGGCCAGCGTGCCGAACCGAGCCGAGTTCGGTGACATGATCCGCAACCAGCTCGCCGAGGCTTCGCGCCTGGGCGTCTCGATCACCTACGACACCGAGGTCACCCTCGAGATGTTGCAGAAGCTCCGTCCCGACCACGTGGTGGTCGCCACCGGCGCCGTGCCGGTTCGCCCCTGGTTCGCGCCGGGAGACGGAGTCGACGACGGCTGCCGGATCGCCGACGTCCGAGAGGTGCTCGAAGGCTCGGTCTCGCCGACCGGACGGGTCGTGGTGTTCGACGAGCTCGGCTTCCACCAGGCGACGTCGGTGGCCGAACTCCTTGCCGATCGTGGTTGTTCGGTCGAGGTCATGACCCCAGGCATGGTCGTGGGGCAAGACCTCGGTGTCACGCTCGACATGGAAGGCTGGCGACTTCGGTCGGCGGCCAAGGGCATCGTCTCCACCACCGACACGCTCGTGAACGGCGTCGACGGCCGCACCCTCCAACTCATGCACCACCCGACCGGGGCATCCGACTCCCGAGACGTCGATTGGCTCGTGCTCAGCGTTCATCAGGCGCCGGCAGAGGCGCTCTATCACGAGTGCCGTGCCGCCGGTCTCGACGTCGATCGTGTCGGCGATGCCGTCGTGCCTCGCCGGGCTCACGCCGCGGTGATCGACGGTCAGCGAATCGGTTCTTCGATCGGGCGAACCTCGTCGGCCACATCCCGCGGGCTCACCGCACGCACGACCACGCTCGACCGTGCCGCTCGAGAGGTCGGCGCATGAGAGCAGTCGTTGCCATCGTGCCCGTCGACGACGGACAGCTGTGTGTCGGCGGCGACGAAGCCATCGCCGAAGCCGGCGGACGCTGCCTGCTCATCGGCGACGGGACAGCCGACGCGCTCGCGTCGGTGTTTGGTCTTGCCACCGAGGTGGGGCTGATCGAAGCCGGGCCGTTTCGTCCGGCCGCCTGGGCTTCGGTCCTCGCCGACAGTTCCTTCATCGGTGTCCTGCAGTTCGTCGACGAGGCGGAGCAGCCCGTGGTCATCGTGCCAGGCTCGCCCGACGGGCGGCATCTTGCCCCTCGCCTGGCGCACGCCCTGGGGTGGCCGTTGGTCCACGGAGCGGTCCGCGTCGATGGCCGACGAGCGATCGTCGCCGAGTTCGACGGCCAGACCGAGCACGACGTCATCCTCAGCGAACCGGCGATCGTGATCATGCAGCCCGGTGTTCGCGGGGTTCCCCATGACTCGGCCGACGACACGGCCGACGATCTGATCGTCGTCGAAGAAGCGCTTCGGCTCGCCGAGAGTGCCGATGCCGAGATGCTCGAACTCCTGCCGGCCGACCCGGCGACGATCGATCTCTCCGAGGCGAAGCGGGTGGTCGCCGGCGGCGCCGGCCTCGGCTCGGCGGCCTCACTCGAACTTCTCGGCAAGGTCGGTCTCGCGCTGGGCGCCGGACTGGGTGCAACCCGAGTGCTGAGCGATGCCGGATGGATCTCGCACGCCCGCCAGATCGGAACCACGGGCACCGAGATCGACCCCGAGGTGTATCTCGCCGTCGGGATTTCCGGTGCCGTACAGCACATCATGGGGATCGGCGATCCCGAGCACGTGATCTCGGTCAACACCGATGCCAGCTGTCCGATGATGGCCCGAGCGGATCTCGCCATCGTCACCGATGCCCCGGCCTTCGTCGCCGAGATGGCCAAGCGACTGGGAGTCGAACATGACTGACGCCGACATCATCGTCGTGGGTGCCGGACCGGCAGGAGCCGCAGCCGCACTGGTGGCGGCGCGAGCAGGCAAGCGGGTGATTCTCATCGAGCGAGGCCCGTTCCCCGGCTCGAAGAACATGTACGGCGGCGTCATCTACGGTCGCATCATCGATCAGCTGATCCCGAACTGGTGGGAGGAAGCACCGATCCAGCGATGGGTGGTGCGGCGAGGCACGATGCTCGCAACCGAGACCCAGAGCGTCACCATCGATGTTCGCACCACGGCCTGGGGCGAGGCGCCCTACAACGGGGCGACTGCACTGCGGCCCGAGTTCGACAACTGGTTCGCCCAGAAGGCGGTCGACGCAGGGGCAACGCTCGTCACGTCGACGACCGTGACCGGACTGATCACCGAAGGCGGCCAGATCGTCGGGGTCCGAACCGATCGACCCGACGGTGATCTGCGCGCCGGTGTCGTGATCGCCTGTGACGGTGTCAACTCGTTCCTGGCGAAAGAAGCCGGGATGCATCACCACACCGAGGCCGAGCACTACACGCTCGGTGTCAAAGAGGTCCACCGGATCGGTGTCGAAGAGGTCAACAAGCGATTCAATGTGGCCAGCCACGAGGGTGTCGACTACGAGATCGTGGGTTGTACCGGGGGAGTGCCCGGTGGCGGATTCGTCTACACCAACGCCGACTCGGTCGCCGTCGGCGTGGTGCTGCAACTCCCCGGACTCGGCGCATCGAAGCGCCGGCCCGAAGACTTCATCGCCGATCTGAAACAGCATCCGTCGATTGCCCCGCTCATCGCCGGTGGCGAGATGATCGAATATTCGGCGCACCTGATCCCCGAGGGCGGCTACAACGCGATGCCCGAGCATGTCACCGATGGCATGCTCGTCGCCGGTGATGCGGGAGGCATGTGCCTGGCCTCGGGCATCTGGCTCGAGGGGGTCAACTACGCGATCGGTTCCGGCATGATCGCCGGCCAGGTCGCCGCCGACGCCGTCGACTCCGGCGACGTCACGTCGGCCGGGCTGGCGCTCTACGAGGAACGCCTCGCCGAGTCATGGGTCCTCGCCGACCACAAGAAGCTGCGCCGCCTGCCCGAGATGATCATGGCCGATCGATTCCAGGTGCGATATCCGCAGTTGGTATGTTCCCTGGCCGAGGAGATCTTCACGGTCGCCAACCCGCTGCCGAAGCCACGATTCAGTCTGGTCGCACGACGATTGGCATCGGAGCAGCGGATCCGGATCCGGGATCTTGCCCGAGACGGATGGACGATGATGAGGAGCCTTGGGTGAGGGGCACAGCTGAGGGGCAGAGCATGAGGAGTACTGGGATGAGGAGTGCCGCATGAAGCTGCTGACGACTCTGCGAGACAAGTGGCCGAGCGTCGAGTTCTCCGACCGCATGGCCACGGTCGAGTTCGATGTGGCACCCGGTGCGCACATCGTCGTCGATTCCGAGGTCTGCCGAAGCTGTACGACACGGTCGTGTGTCACCGCATGTCCGGCAAACCTCTTCGCCCCCACCTCCGATGGTGGCATCCTCTTCAACTACGAAGACTGCTTCGAGTGCGGGACGTGTTACATGCTCTGCAACGAGGAGGGCGCCATCAGCTGGAACTACCCCGAAGGTGGCCACGGCGTCATCTTCCAACGAAGCTGATGCAGATCGTCGTCTGCATGAAGTGGGTGCCCCGCCGAGTGGTGGTCGACCCGGTCACGGCCAGCCTCGAGGTCGACACCCGAACCTTCGGTCCTTCGGTCGCCGACCTCTCGGCACTCGAGGTGGCGCTTCGTCTGGCATCACACGCCGATGACGTCATCACCGTGCTGACGGCCGGCCCGGTCGAAAGCGATGCCATGCTGCGCGACGCCCTCGCCTTGGGAGCAGACCAGGCCATTCGGTGCCCCTCCACAAGTGGTGTCACCTCGGCCTCGGTGGCCACCGTGTTCGCCGGCACGCTCGATGCCGAGGGAATCGATGCCGATCTCGTGGTGTGCGGCGACTACAGCACCGATCGCGGGTCAGGCTCGATGCCGGCCTTCCTTGCCGCCGAGCTCGATGTCGCTCAGGTGTTGGGCGTGGTCGCACTCGAGACGACTGGTGATCAGGCGAAAGATCCCGACCTCGAGATCACCGCGCTGATCGCGGAGCGGCGCCTCGACCGTGGTCGGCGAGCACGATTGCTCGTCGAGTTCCCGGCCGTGGTGTCGGTCGAGGGCGGTGTGGTGCTCGACGGAGCCTCGGTCGCTCCTCGACGGGCCTCGCTTCCGGCGATGCTGTCGGCCAAAGACGCCGTGATCGAGCTCGGCCCGGTGGTCAAGGGGCGGAGCCCATTGCTGTCGAGCGCGCCTCGCCCGCATCGGCCCCGGACCAAGCTGCGTCCGGTGCCGTCCGACGGCCCGGCGTACCAACGCATCCTCGACATCACCCAGGCCACCGAGGATCGTACGCCACCGAAGACCCTGCAGCTGGCGCCCGACGCGGCCGCCGACGCGGCGATCGAGGCGTTGCGTGCATGGGGTTACCTCGCCGAGGATCCACCGCAGACGGGTTGATTCGGATTCACCGGTCGGCGTCCCTGCCCACCGGTCGCCGAGTAGCTACCATCGGCAGCATGTCGACACCCGCCGGTTGGTACCCAGATCCCGCAGGGGATTCCTCACTCGTCCGCTACTGGGATGGGGCAGCCTGGACAAACCAGACGCAGCCTGCTCCGAGCGCAGCGCCAACGCCGCCACCCCCGGCTGCGGCACAGCCGGCGCCGCCTGCTCCGAGTGCACAGCCGGCTCCACCGGCTCCGAGTGCACAGCCGACGCCGCCGGCCCCCGGCGCGCCGAGCGCCCAGCCAGGCGTACCGACTCCGGCATCCACCGCTCCTGCTGGCGCGGGTGGACTGGGCGGCATCCGGTCTGAGCTGCTCGACGATCGCTATTCCGAGGTCGGCGGAGGCCAGCGGGTCGTTCGTCAGAACTCCAAGATGCTCAAGGTCACACTCGGCGAGCCGGTGCTGGCTCGACAAGGCTCGATGGTGGCCTTCCAGGGCGACGTCGACTTCGACCACGAGGGTTCAGGTGGCGTCGGCAAGTTCATGAAGAAGGCGCTCACCGGCGAAGGTGTGCCGCTCATGCGCTGCACCGGTACCGGCGAAGTGTTCCTCGCCAACGATGCCGATCAGATCCACATCCTTCACCTCGAAGGCGCCGGACTGACGATCAACGGCAAGAACATTCTTGCGTTCGAGCCGTCGCTCCAATGGGACGTCGTCCGTGTGCAGGGCGCCGGCATGGTCTCGGGCGGCATGTTCAACACCCAGATCTCCGGCCACGGTTGGGTTGCCATCACCACCAAGGGCGAACCGGTCGTGCTCAAGACCGATCAACCGACCTTCGCCGATCCCGATGCTGCCGTCGCCTGGAGTTCGTCACTGACGACCTCGCTCAACCGCACCGTGAAGGCCAAGGCCATGATCGGGCGCGGCTCCGGCGAGGCCTTCCAGCTGGCGTTCTCGGGCCAGGGCATCGTGATCGTGCAGCCGGCCGAGTCCGGGGTTCCGCCTCACTCGCACGCCTGATCTCGCTCGGCCGGCCCGCCACGCATCACGGGTCTGGCCGAGCGGCAACTCCGTCGCCGACGCAACCAACTGGTCCTCGCCGATTCGATCGTCTGGTTCTCGCCGACTCAATCGTCTGGTTCTCGCCGACTCAATCGTCGGTGTCGGTCTGGCCGTCGTCGAGATAGTCGGCGTACTGGATCGGGTCCGACGACGTACGCACGATGCCGACGAGGTTGGCAACGATGCGCTTGAGATAGCGGTAGTAGATCGCCCGAGGGACCACCTCGTGGCCCGGGCGTTCTGAGCGCATGAAGCTGTCCATCTTCACCTGGGTCTCGGCGACGATCGCATTGGCCCGCTCGACGTAGTCGTCGATCGGATCCTCTTCGGCGCTGCCGAGGAGCTGGGCCGCCTCGGAGAACAACGCCGAGACCGCGGCTCGTTCGGCCAGCATCATCTCGGTGTCGGGCTGGTCGGACAGCAACACGCCGCCCTCGGCGAGGTCGAGGATGTTCTTGGCTTGGTCGCCGATGCGTTCGATCTTCTTGAGCAGCAGGATCAGCCCGAGCACCGATCCGATGTCGGTCGCTCCCTGGACCGTGACATGCACCACCAGCTCGGAGCGCAGCTCCTGTTCGGCCTTGTTGATCCGGGAATCGGTTTCGCGGATGTCGGCGGCGACGGCGTCGACGTCGGTCCCCGTCAACAGAGCGAGCGTGGCGAGATCGAACGAGTGGCGCGCATCGCCGAGCATCGTGACCGATCGGCCGATGATGTGATCGAGTCCGCTGCCGGAACCCTTCTTGAAGAACGAAAGCATGATGAAACCGCCTTGTCGAAGCCGGGATCAGCGAAGGAGAACGACGCCGACCAGGGGAAGAACGATGAATGCCATGAGAACGTAACCAAATGCCATGGCCCGACGGCGGACGGCGATTGCTGCGAGCCCTTCCGCAAGGACGATCGGTACGTCCCGTGCAATCGGTATCACATACAGAAGCAGAATGCCCAGAACGTTGAAGGTGGTGTGCGCCAAGGCGACGGTCAGCGAGTCTGGGCTGGATGCCGCCATGGCGGCGAGGAGCGCCGTGATGGTCGTCCCGACGTTGGCCCCCAGGGTGACCGGATAGGCGTTGCGAAGCGACAGCACACCGGCGGCGGTCAGCGGAATGAGAATCGAGGTGGTGATGCTGGATGACTGGACGGCGATCGTGATGACCAGACCGAGCGCCATGGCGATCAAGCCGCCGCCCTTCGAGAGCACCGCGTTCATCGACCGTTCGACCCGGTCGGCAACCAGCGTTCGCATGTTCTTGGTGATGAGTGTCAGGGAGATCAGGACGATCGCAAGCCCGGTGACCACCATGAGCGTGCCCAGCACGTTCCCCGAGGCCACGTTCTCCCACAGGCTCTCGAGACCCCCGACCGGGGACTTGACCCAGGCCTTGACCGGCGACTTCCACTCGGTTCCCGAGGTCCCGACCAGGAACTCCGAGACGCGAGTTGCCGTGCCGGAGACGATCCCGGTCAGCAGCTCGATCGGCAGGAGCAGTGCCACGGCCATCACGTTGAAGAAGTCGTGGACGGTGGCGGCGGCGAATGCTCGCTTGAACTCCGCCGACTGGCGTACGTGGCCGAGGGACACGAGCGTGTTGGTGACCGTGGTGCCGATGTTCGCACCCATGACCATGGGCACGGCCTGGTCGACCCCGATGGCACCGGAGGCGACGAGCCCGACGATGACCGACGTGCTGGCCGACGAGGATTGGACGAGGACAGTTCCGAGGATGCCGACACAGAGGCCGGCGATCGGGTTGGTCACCGCCGAGAAGAGCCGCTCCTGGGTGTCGGCTCCCATGATGTTGATGCCGGCCTCGAGACTCGACACGCCGACGAGGAACAGATAGATGAAACCGAGAACGAGCGCCGCTCGCACGGGTGTCGGCAAGGGGTGATCGGTTACTTCGTCGGCCTGCGGGCTGAGGGAACTCACGCGTCGGACAAGGTAGCCCAGAGATGTCCTCGATGGGACAAAGAGCCGAACATCTGGGGCGAGAACATGAAGACCAGCATCTTTGTGCCAGAAGTGACCGAAGCCTCATTCTCGGAGTTCGCCTGCCGACCATTTCTCATGCAGGTGCGTGCACGATCGCCGTGGGGACCTCAGAGGTCCCATCGCAACCGACTCGGGCCCGACCGTGTCGGTCGGTTGCTTTCGGGGGCGTCCCTGAAGTCGGCGTCCGGGGTGGTCTACGCTCGCGATGGCTCGTGCAGCAGAGATGAGGAACGATGACTGACTCGTCCGAACAGGTCAAAGACGCCCTGGTCGACGCCGTGATCGAACTGGCGCAGCGCCGGTATCGGGGCGATGACCCAGGCGAGAGCGAACGTGTGATGCGTCTGTACTACCGGCGCATCCCGGCCCAGGACCTGGCCGACAAGACTCCGCTCGAGCTCTATGCCTCGGCGGTGCGGCATCTCGAACTCGCCAACACCCGACCGGCAGCCGAGACGCTCGTGAGTGTCTACAACCCTCGGGCAGAGGTCGACGGCTGGTCGAGCTCGCACACCGTGATCGATGTGGTCTGTGAAGACATGCCGTTCATCGTCGATTCGGTGCTCGCACTGCTGGAGCAGCTCGGCCTGCAGGTTCACCTGTTGGCGCACCCGATGGCTCGCGTGCAGCGCGATGCAGACGACCACATCGTGCGAATCGACGAAGCATCCAACGATCAGCCCAATGAGTCCCTCGTCCATCTCGAGGTCGATCGCGTGTCCGGTACGACCGGCGTGCACGACCTCCAGGCCGAGGTCGAATCGGTGCTGGCCGACGTCAGGGTCGCGGTCGAAGACTGGATCCCCATGCGGACGCAGGCCCTGACGCTTGCCGACGAGCTCGACACCTGGGCGGCAGAAGCCGCCGCCGGCAAGCCGCGCTTCGAAGCAAGCGTCGGAAACGAACCGGTCGAGGCAGCAGCCTTCCTGCGGTGGATGGCCGAGGGGTTCTTCACCTTCACCGGCTATCGCGAATACGACTTCATCGACGATGCCGAGGGCGTGCGGAACATCTCACGACCCACGACGGGACTCGGGCTCCTTCGTCAGACCGAGGCGACCGTTCGCGATCTCACCGAATTGCCGGCGGAGATCGCCGGCTCCGCTCGCCGGCCGACGATCATCAACCTCACCAAGGCAAACGCCTACTCGACCGTGCACCGTGCGGTCCCTCTCGACTACGTCGGGATCAAAGAGATCGATGCCAACGGCCGGGTCACCGGCGAACGTCGCTTCATCGGGCTCTTCACCTCGACGGTCTACACCGGTCGGGTGCAAGACATCCCGATCGTGCGCGCCCGGGTCGCAGCGGTCCTCGAACGAGCCAAGTTCAACGCCGGGAGCCACGATCGAAGCAGGCTGCTCAACATCCTGCAGACCTATCCTCGAGACGAGTTGTTCCAGACCGACGTCGACTCCATCGGTCGGATGGCACTCGACATGCTCGACCTCCGTGACCGGCGGCAGGTCAGCCTGTTGCTCCGACGCGACGACTTCGGCCGGTTCCTCGTCTGCCTCGTCTTCGTTCCCAGGGATCGTCACAGCACCGACGTGCGACTCGAGATCCAACGAATCCTCATGCAGGCCTACCGCGGAACATCCTGTCGGTACTCGACCGAGATCACCGACGCACCGCTCGCTCGCCTCCAGCTGGTCATCTACACCGACCCCACCAATACCGACCCGCTGCCCGACACCAACGTGCTCCAACAGCGACTCAGCCGAGTCATCCGAGACTGGGACGACGACCTGCGGGCTGCCATCGTGGAATCCCATGGGGAAGACACCGGGCTCGCCCTCTTCAGTCGGTTCCACCGAGTCTTCTCCGACAGCTACCAGCACAGCGTGTTGGCCGAAGCCGCCGTCTTCGACATCGAGCGGCTCGATGCCCTCGGCACCGACGATCTCGATGCCTGGTTGTCTCGACCGCTCGAGGCCCGCAACGGTGAGATGCGATGCAAGGTGTACCGCAGCACCGAACCGATCACGTTGTCGGAGTTCATCCCGGTGTTGCACGACCTCGGGGCCATCGTCACCGACGAGCGCCCATACGAACTCAACATCCCGTCTGCCGGTCCTTCGTACATCTACGACATCGGATTACGCTTCCCCGGTCCGATCGACGCCTCCGACCGTTCACGCTTCCGTGATGCGCTTTTGGCCGTCCACCGGGGGGCGTGCGAGAGCGATGTCCTGAACCGTCTGGTGACCACGGCCGATCTCGAGTGGCGAGACGTCGCGATCCTCCGCGCCTACACCCGCTACCTCACCCAGCTCGGGGCTCGGTTCAGCCCGACGTATGTGCACGAGATCGTGATCCAGTTCGCCGGTATCGCTCGGGGGCTCATCGAGCTCTTCCACTCCCGACTCGATCCGACCAAGCGTGACGAGACTGCGGCCGGCAAGATCCGTGCCTCGTTGATCGAGGAGATCGACCAGGTGCCGAGCCTCGACGCCGACCGGATCCTGAGAGCGCTGGTGTCGCTCGTCGATGCCACCGTGCGAACGAATGCGTGGCAGATCCTCGGTGACACGACACGCGCCCTCGCGATCAAGTTCGATCCCGCCCTGATCGTCGACCTTCCCAAGCCGGTTCCCGCCGCCGAGATCTTCGTCTACAGCCCCCGCAGCGAAGGTGTACATCTCCGTGCGGGCCTGGTCGCCCGGGGTGGGCTTCGGTGGTCCGACCGGATGGAGGACTACCGCACCGAGGTGCTGGGTCTGATGAAGGCGCAGTCGGTCAAGAACTCGGTGATCGTCCCCGTCGGCGCCAAGGGTGGTTTCGTCTGTCGCCATCTCCCCGAGGGCGATCGCGATGCCGTGAGGGCCGAGGTCGTCGCGTGCTATCAGATGTTCGTCTCCGCCCTGCTCGACGTCACCGACAATCTCGACGGACAGACCATCGTGCCGCCACCCGACACCGTGCGGCTCGACGGCGACGATCCGTATCTCGTCGTGGCCGCCGACAAAGGCACCGCCACCTTCTCCGACATCGCCAACTCCATCGCCGTCGAGCGCGGGTTCTGGCTCAACGACGCCTTCGCTTCGGGTGGGTCGGCCGGATATGACCACAAGGCACTTGCCATCACGGCACGGGGCGCGTGGTGTTCGGTCGAGGCACATTTCCGCCAGCTCGAGCTCGACCCGTCGACCGACGACTTCACCGTCGCCGGGATCGGCGACATGTCGGGCGACGTCTTCGGCAACGGCATGCTGCGCAGCCGGCACATCAAGCTGGTTGCCGCCTTCGATCACCGGCATGTCTTCATCGATCCGCAGCCCGATCCGGACGTCTCCTTCGCCGAGCGTCAGCGTCTCTTCGATCTGCCTCAGTCGTCGTGGGAGAACTACGACCGCTCGCTCATCTCCAAGGGGGGTGGCGTGTTCCCTCGAGCGCTCAAGTCGATTCCCCTGACCCCAGAGATGGTCAAGGCACTGGGACTGCCGTTGGGGATCTCGGCACTCAGCCCGAACGAGATGATCAAAGCGGTGCTCCAGGCACCGGTCGATCTGTTGTGGAATGGCGGCATCGGGACCTACGTGAAGTCCTCGGAGCAGACCGACCTCGACGTCGGTGACCGAGCCAGCGACGCGGTTCGAGTCGATGCCGACCGGCTGCGATGCCGGGTGGTCGGCGAGGGCGGCAACCTCGGATTCACCCAGCGGGCCCGAATCGAATTCGCTCGAGGCGGTGGCCGGATCAACACCGATGCCATCGACAACTCCGCCGGTGTCGACTGCTCGGACCACGAAGTCAACATCAAGGTGTTGTTGGCGAAGGCGGTCACCGACGGCGATCTCACTCGCAAGCAACGCGATCTCCTGCTCGAGTCGATGGCCGACGAGGTCTGTGGACTCGTGCTCGACAACAACGTCGTGCAGAACGAGACACTGAACGCGGCCGAGGTGCAGGCCGCCGGGATGGTCGACGTGCACTTGCGCTTGCTCGACTGGCTTGGCGAAGAAGCCGGGCTCGATCGTGAACTCGAGGCGCTTCCGACCGACAGCGAACTCCTTCACCGGCATGTCGACGGCTCGGGTTTGAGCCGCCCCGAGCTGGCCGTGCTTCTCGCCTACACCAAGAATTCTCTGACCTCCGATCTGCTGGATTCCGATCTCGCCGACGACCCGTGGCTCGAACAGCGGCTCTTCCGTTACTTCCCCGCCAAGCTGCGTACCGACTACGCCGAGCTGATCCGCTCACACCCGCTGAGGCGAGAGCTGGTCTCCACACTGATCTCGAACGACATCGTGAACCATGGCGGGATCTCGATGACCCATCGGCTCATGGCCGAGACGGCAGCGTCGACCGCCGACATCGCACGAGCGCACGTGGCTGCGTGGAGCATCTACGACCTCGGCGAGCTCCAGCGACAGGTTCGATCCCTGGGGTCGAGCATTCCCGCCGCCAGCCAGATCGGGATCGATCAAGAGATCAAGCGGCTGGGAGAACGGGCGGCTCGCTGGCTGTTGCGCAACGAGTCCCAGCCCATCGCCATCGCCGAGGTGGTCGAGTCCTACAAGGGTCCGGTCGACGTGTTGAACTCGATCGTCTCGGCCGAGGTCGATGGATCCCACCTGAGCGAGGTCGGCGTTCCCGAAGAGATGGCGGCCCGGGTTGCGACCCTCGGCTCGGCCTACGGCTTCCTCGACCTGTCCCACGTCGCATCTCGAACCGGTGCCCCGCTCGAACAGGTTGCCGCGATCTACCGGGCCCTCGACGACGAACTCGGTCTGTCGTGGCTCCGTGATCGCATCACGTCACTGCCTCGTAGCGATCATTGGGAGGCGCTTGCCCGCAGCGCATTGCGCGACGATTTCTTCCGTGAGCACGCCGAGCTCACCGCCACGGTGGTCGGGCGAGCACAACGTGCCGACGACGGCGACCCGAGAAACCTGGTCGGGGCCTGGATCGAACGCAACGAGGTCGCAGTCGAGCGCTGTCGGCGCACCTTCGAGGGCATTCGGAACGATGCCGAACGTGACCTCGCCCGAGTGTCTGTGGCCGTGCAGGCCATGAGCCAACTGAGCCGGACGGTCTGACTCAGGGGTCTCGAGTACCTGATCGTCGATCTGCGTTCACCGCTGGTGAACGCACAACCGCCGGCAGAGATCGACATCGACGAGGCGATGGTTCGACGACCGCCGGCTACCACGACAACCTCGACCGTGTCGGCCGCGGCTGGGCACTGTCGCTCGGCCTGGTGATCGCGGTGAACGCTGCCGATCGCCCGGCGTTCGGAGCGATGGCAGCGCGTACCGTCGAGGCGGCACTCACACTCCCGATCTAGGCCTGAGGCGTGATCAGTGCCTTCTCGCCCGTGGCGTGCTTGGCGTACTGAGCGACGTTCGCCGGGTCGAGCACGGCGGCAAGTGAGAGCTCACTCGTGTAGTGACTGGCGAACGTGGTCTGGAGCTCGTCGACGACCCGCTGGCGGAGAGCCTGTGCCGGCTCCTTTCCGATCGCGATGAGGAAGTTGGTGAGCAGCCACCCGCCCACGCTCCACGAGGTGCCGTAGTTGCGGTTCAGGGTGGTCTCGCTGCGGTCGAGCGAGCCGTAGATGTAGACCTGCTTGTGGGTGGTCGAGCCGTAGCGGCTGTACTCGCCCTTCTGGGTGGCGTTGGCAGCGACTTCCATGGCCGTCAGGAGCTGGCCTGCCAGTGGGCCGCCGCCGATCGCGTCGAAGGCGATGGTCGCCCCGGTGTCGATCAGGGCGGCGGTGAGGTCGTCGGTGAAGGTGTCGAGGCCGGTGTTCACCACGTGGGTGGCGCCGATCGAGCGGAGCAGATCCTCCTGCTCCTGCTTGCGGACGACGTTGACGAGTTGGATGCCGTCGGCGATGCAGATCTTGTTGAGCATCTGACCGAGGTTCGATGCGGCCGCGGTGTGGACGAGGGCGGTGTGTCCGTCTCGGCGCATGGTCTCGGTCATCCCGAGCGCGGTGAGCGGATTGACGAACATCGACGCGCCGTCGCGAGCGGTCGAGCCTTCGTTGAGGACGAGGGCGCTCGCCGCAGGAACACAGCGGTACTCGGCGTACATGGCGCCGCCGAGCACACCCACGGTCTTGCCCATCAGCGCCTTGGCCTCGTCGGAGTCACCGGTTGCGACGACGACACCGCCGCCCTCGTTGCCGACCGGCAGAGACTGTCCGACTCGTGCTCCCATGGCAGCGAAGACGGCGTCGGGGAGGTCGGCGGTGAGGATCGGGTGGGTTTCGGTACCCGAGGTCTCGAGGGTCGAGAGATCAGCGCCGGCGAGCAACAATCCGAGGTCGGACGGATTGATGGGCGACGCGTCGATGCGTACGAGAACTTCGTGGGGTCGCGGTTCGGGCTGATCGACCTCGACGACGCTCACCTGGAGCTTGCCGTCGGGAGTGATGAGAGATTGGATTTGGCGCATCCTACATCCTGGCCGGGCGCCACCGGTCTGTCGAAACCGTCGAGGAGTGTTGCGGCTAGATCTGCTCGGCGGCGGCTGCCTGATCTTCGTCGACCTCTTCGCCTGCTGCGAGCTGGTCGAAGATGGCCGGTGGTTCACGCCACGGATCGATGGGTGTCCCGGCCTTGGCCGCTTCGATGTGTTCCCAGACCAACTGAGGCGTGCACGGCATGTCGATGTGGCGGATGCCGAGGTGGGCCACGGCGTCGATCACGGCGTTCTGGACCGCCGGCGTCGAGCCGACGGTGCTCGCCTCGCCGATGCCCTTGGCCCCGAGCGGGTTGAGGTGGGTCGGCGTGACCGTGTGTGACGCCTCGAAGCTCGAGAACTCGGCGGCCGAGGGGAACGTGTAGGTCATGAAGTTCGAGGTGATGGGGTTGCCGTCGGGATCGTAGGAGACCTGCTCGAAGAGTGCCTGCGATGCTCCCTGGGCGATACCGCCCTGTTGCTGGCCTTCGAAGACCACCGGGTTGACCACCGAGCCGGCATCGTCGACGGCGATGTGGCGGAGCATGGTGACGTGACCGGTCTCGGTGTCGACCTCGACGACGGAGATGTGGGTGCCGAAGGGGAAGGTGCCGTCGTCTTGTTTGAAGTCGAGCTGGGCGGCGAGGCCCACGGCCTCGTCGGTCTGGTCGAGGACGCCGTCGGGCAGCTCTCGTGCGGCGGCTGCTGCCAGCTCACCCCAGCCGAGCGCCTTCGCCGGGACACCGGCGACGCCGACCGTGCCCGCTTCGGTGTCGATCACGATGTCGTCGACGCCCGCCTCGAGCAGATGGGCGGCGAGGCTCCGGGCCTTTTCGACCAGCGCCTCGGTGGCCTCGTGCACGGCGGAGCCGCCCAGTTGGAGCGAGCGAGCGCCACCGGTGCCGCCACCGGTGCGGACGAGATCGGTGTCGGACTGGATGAGTCGGATCTGCTCGACCGGAATACCGGTGCGATCGGCGACGATCATGGCGTAGGTGGTCTCGTGCCCTTGGCCATGGGCCGAGGTGCCGGCTTTCATGGTGGCCGACCCGTCGGGGTTGACCTCGACCGAGGCGTACTCGCTGCCCCCGCCACCGGAGGTGACTTCGATGTAGGACGCCACGCCGATACCGAGCTGGAGACGATCACCCCGTTCACGACGAGCGGCCTGCTCGGCTCGGAGGTCGTCGTAGCCGGCGATTCGGGCCGCCTCGTCGAGTGCCTTCACATAGTCGCCGGAGTCGTAGGTGACACCGGTCAGCGTGGTGAACGGGAAGACCGACGGGTCGAGGAAGTTCTTGCGACGGATCTCGAGGGGGTCGATGCCGAGTTCGAGTGCCGCCTGGTCGACCACACGCTCGACGAGCGATGCGGCCTCGGGGCGGCCGGCGCCGCGGTAGGCCCCGGTGGGAGTGGTGTTGGTGACCGCCACGGCGATGTCGAAGCGAAGCGCCGGGAGTGCATAGGTGCCGTTCGACATGCGCCGCGTACCTGCCGACAGGAGGGCACCGATGTTCGGATAGGCGCCGGCATCACCGACGAGGCGAACCCGGAGCCCGGTGATCGTTCCGTCGTTCTTGACGCCGAGCTCGACGTACTGGATCTGTGCTCGAGAATGGGCGAGCGACAGCATCGATTCGCTGCGGGTCTCGGTCCAGGTGACGGAGCGGCCGGTCAGCAACGATGCCTTGGCGACGACCGTGTGCTCGGCGTAGAGCCCGGCCTTGGCGCCGAACCCACCACCGACGTGTGGGGCGATGACGTGGATCGTCTTGCGATCGATGCCGAGCGCTGCCCCGAGCTGTCGCTGCATGAGGTGCGGCATCTGGGTGGCTGCGTAGAACGTGAGGCGACCGTCGTCGGCGATCGAGGCCGTGACCGAGTTGGGCTCCATCGGCGCACCGGCGACACGCTGGTTCACGTAGCGCCCACGAATCACTCGATCGGCGTCGGCCAGCACGTCGGTGTCGGGATCGGTGGAGGTGGTGGCGAGATTGTCGCCCTTGTCGGGGTAGATGAGTTCGACGCCTTCGTCGAAGGCAGCTTCGGGATCGATGACGGCGGGAAGCTGATCGATGTCGACGACGACCAGTTCGGCGGCGTCGACACCCTGCTGGAACGTCTCGGCGATGACGACAGCGACCGGATCACCGACGAAACGGACCCGATCGGCAGCGAGAGGCGACCGAGCGAAGGCATCGTCGACCTTGACGAAACCGTGATGCGGCTCGATGCCCAGCTCCTTGGCCGTGATGACGGCGATGACGCCAGGGGCCGCGGCGGCTGTCGCAGTGTCGATCGAGTTGATCGTTCCGTGAGCGACGATCGAACGAACGAAGACGGCGTGTGTCGTCGAGGCGTCGTTGAAGTCGTAGACATAGCGCGCCGTGCCGGTGAGGAGCGTCGGGTCCTCGGTTCGTAGTACGCGGTTTCCGAGGATCGATCCAGCCATGTTCGCCAGCATGGCAGGCAGGAGGCACATCAGGAAACCCCGTTCACCCAAGTTTTGGTCGAGCGTCGACGTCTCGCTTCGGGGTTCGGCGACGCGTTTCACCGACTTTCTGGTGGCCAGCGTGCCATGTAGCGTCGCCAACATGGCCGAACGCAAGATCATCACCGTCCTCGAGCCCTCCGACGAGTACTGCCACGAGCCCGACGATGCGACGAACTACAACGAGTCGATGTATCTCAACGCCTTCGATCTCGAGCAGGAGGTCGGGGGGTGGTTCCGCCTCGGCAACCGCGTCAACGAGGGCTACGCCGAGATGACCGTGTGTGTCTATCTGCCCGGCGGTCGGGTCGGTTTCGTCTACGCCCGTCCCGAGATCACGGCCAACACCGAGATGCGAGCCGGCGGCCTGTCGATCGACGTCATCGAACCGTTCGAGCATCTCACCGTGAGCTATCGAGGCAAGGTGTGCCTCCTCGACGATCCCGGCCAGATGGCCGAACCGCGAGTGGCCTTCAAGAACAACCCATGGGTGGAGTGCGAAATCGACCTCGACTTCCGCGGTGTCTCGCCCATGTACGGCGGTCGGCCGGTCTACGACGACGGCACCGAGATCGAGGTCGAGGCCGAGAAGAGCTTCGCCAAGGCGCACTACGAACAGCATGGATCGATGAAGGGCACGATTCGTGTCGGCGAGGAGGTGATCGACCTCGACGGATTCGGACTGCGCGACAAGTCCTGGGGGCCTCGCTACTGGCAGGCGATCTCGTGGTATCGCTGGCTTCCGTTCGTGTTCGGAGCCGATTTTGCCATGATGATCTCCAACGTCGGCGGACGAACCGGCGGCATGGTGCTCAAGGACGGCGCCTACCACCAGATCCGGAACGCCGCGATCGAGTCGACGTGGGACGACGACAAGTACCAGACCGGCATGGTCTGCCACGTCGAGACCGACGACGACACCTTCGAGGTCCGCGGCGAGGTCATCTCGCTCATCCCGCTTCGCAACCGCCGCCCCGACGCCGAGGGCAATCAGTTGGTGACTCGAATCACCGAGGCGATGACCAGGTACGAATGCGACGGCCGGAAGGGAATCGGCATGAGCGAGTACCTCGACCAGATCGTCGACGGCGACCCGGTCGGACCCGACGTCACCTGATCTTCGGTCATCTGAACCGACGCCATCTGAACCGACGCGAACCGAGTCGTCAGCTCACCACGATGCCGACGATGCCGGCGAGGATCATCGCGCTCGCGAGGTACTCCGATCGTCGGTGATGCTCGTTGTGCACGATGATCCCGATCGCGAAGGCGAGAACGAGTTCTCCCTGACCGAGCGTTCGCACCTTGGTCGGGCCTTCGATCGCGATCGCCCAGGCCCAACACGCAGAACCGCCGAGGGAGAGCAGGCCCACCGGCAGTGCCGTCTTCCAGGCGCTGAGGACGTTGCCAAGCGATTCGCTCGGCGCCACTGTCAGACCGACGCCGTTGATCAGCACCTGCGATGTGAGCATGGCGGCGAGCGTGATGATCGCATGATCGAAGTCGCCGCCTCCGGTGATCGAACCCGAGGCCGAGCGGATGCCGACGGAGGTGAGAGCGAAGAAGCCGCCGGCGGCCACCCCGAGCATGGCCGCAGGATCGATCCGAGCGAGCGATTCACCCGGATCGGCGACCCGCTGGCTTGCGAGCCACACGATGCCGACGAACACCACGATCACTCCGAGCCAGCCGAGGAGGCTCGGAACCTCGTCGATCAAGATGGCCGACGCCAGGGCGACGAGAATGACCTCGCCCTTGGCGTAGACCGTGCCGACGGCGAAGTCCCGAACGCGAAACGACTGGAGGAGGCACAGGGTGCCGAGGATCTGGCTGATGCCGGCGCCGACCACGATCGGGACGAAGCGCAACGGAATCGATGGCGCCGGCTCCCAGCCGAGCGAGGTGACCGCCAAGATGGCGAGGACGAAGGGCAGGGCGTAGAGGTAGCGGACGTAGCCGGCCTCGGTGACGCTGAGCAGCGATCGGAGTCGGTGTTGCTCGGAGGTGCGAAGGATCTGGAAGACCGTCGCCGCCAGCGTGATTCCGATCCACATCCTCGATCCTCGATCTCAACTACGTCTCATGATGTGAGATAGGCATCTCAACTTCTGAAACTCTACCGGATCGATGTCATCGAGGGGCGTAGGGATATCGGTCGATGAACTCGTTGCCGGCGGCGACCCAACGCACGACCCCGTGGGTGGGGAGTGCACCGCTGCGAACCTGGTCGAGCCAGTAGGCCTCGCCTGCGGGGTCGGTGGCGCGGCCGAGGACGTTTCGGTACAGAAGGGTGATGAACTGCTCGTCGGTCAACTGTCCATAGGTCGAGGTGAATTCGGTCGAGACCGAGAACGACCACGAGATCTCGTCGAACGTGGCGCCGTCGTCGACTCTCGCCAGCCAGTACTTCGCACCGCCGACGTCGGGATCGCGTTTGAAGAAGGCTCGGTACAACCGGAGGAACCCGGCATCGGTGGACTGGTAGTCGGTGGCGGCCAGAATCTCGTCGAGGGTGCGAGCGTCGGCCACGGGACCGCGATTCGGGGTCGGGGTGGGTGTGGTCGGTGGCGGGTCGGGTGTGGTGGTGGGTGGCGGGTCGACCGGTTCCTCGGGATCATCCGGGGCGACGGAGTTCGTGACCAGGTAGACGAGGTTGTTCCGTTTGGAGGTGATGTAGAGCTCGCCGTCTGGCCCTTGGCCGAAGCGGACGTCGGCTCGGCTTGTTCGGTGTGTCGGTGCGTCGTCGAAGACGTCGAGCAACGAGGATCGGTTCAGTCCCGGCGTGGCCGGATCGTCGTCGTGGTCGAACACGATCGGGCTCCGATGCAGCGTGGCCTGAGTG
>RCMY010001659.1_pt1 | contig 20914 bp, 18 predicted proteins | sample 2041341 | NCBI WGS metagenome assembly RCMY01 (sample SAMN09708234, study PRJNA481090) | Marine sediment metagenome, whole genome shotgun sequencing project.
CGCGCCGAGCAGTTCGAGCTGCACTCGCTGGCCTTCGGCCACTTTTTCCTGCTTGCCGCCTGAGGCGATTACTGCATACATAGCGAGGAGCGATGATAACGGCGGGATTGCGCGATTGCTCGCGTCCCAGCGACCGGATTGCGGTGTGACATCGAACGCCCGCTCATTCGGCGCCGCCTGCGACGGATTCTGACTCTCGTGCGGCGCCGGCGAAGATGCCCTTGGCCATCAGTGACGTCTCGACCTTGCGGCGCGCCCGATACAGGATCGCACGCTGACGATGGATGCCCTGATCCGCGGGCGCGGCCCATCCGGCCAGATCGGCGAGATGGCACGCCAGGCGGTGATCCCCCTGGTCAGCGACTATCTGAGCCCGCTCGATCAGCACTCCGGGCCCACCGGCGAGCTCGGCGATCTCAGCGGCGAGCACCGCGTCGGGTGACGGCTTGAGACGGCTCGGTGCGCCGTCCCACCAGCCACCGAACTGGCGCCACACGCCGCGCACCACGAACTCCGGCTCGTCGTACAACGGCCGCAGGTACGGCTTCGACAGAAGATCGTCAGGCACCTTGACCGCATGCACGATGGAGTCGAGCACTTCGCCGGCGTTCATCATGTCGATCACGTCACGCACGATGATCTCGAGCGACGTCGCGATGTCGTCGAGGACGGTGGCGATCCGATCCTTGCCCTCGATCGGCAAGCCGTGCGCCGGCAGCAACAACTCCGGGCCCTTGGCGATCATCGCTCGAAGCGCTTCGGCCCACTCGATCGGGAATCGCTGGACCTTCTGTGGATTGCCGGCATTCGGGAAGTTCCAGATGACGAAGTCTCCGACGGCCATCCACTTCTCCTCGGGCATCCACGCCCAGAGGTGATCGTCGGTCTCACCTCGAGCGTGATGCAGCTCGATCGTCCTCGACCCGATCTGCAACATGTCGTGGTCGTCGACGACGTGGTTCGGGCGAGCCGTGTTGGTCGGGATGAAGTCCGGCAGGTCACCCATCCCGTAGTCGTCCTTGACACCGCCGAACTGCCGGGCGTTGATCTGGACGTTCCAGTCATTGGTCTGGGCGTAGCGATCGAAGCGGCGTTCGACGTTGCGATGTCCCACCACCGTCATCTCGCCGTACTCGGCTCCGAAGGCCACGCTGCCACCGACGTGATCGGCGTGACCGTGGGTGTAGATGATGTGGCTGACGGGCTGGGAGCTCCACCCCTTGATCGCGGCGACCACCTTCTCGCCGGTCAGCGCGTGCGACGCGTCGAACGCCACGAGCCCGTCGCCGGTGTCCAGCACGACGCTGTGACTGAAGCTCTCGACAACGGCGAGGCCGTCACCGATCTCGCTCAGCTCGTTGTTGGTGCGGTTGAACGGACGGTCGGTCAGCCCCTTGTCGATGACCTCGGAGGACAGTGCGAGCAGATCGGCCATGGCGTCAACCTAGATGCAGCAGGAATCCCCGTCGGCACCCGGACCGTCGGGTGACGCCTGGAACTCGACGGTGAGCGCTTTGGTGAGCTTGCCCTTCGTGACGATCCGCATCGTCTCGGCCATGCCGATGAGCTGTGGGGTGATCAGGATCCTGAACTCCTCATGACGCAACCTGCGATACGGGGCGAGGTTCTTGTTCTTGACGTTGGTGTCGACCGACACCTCTGCGACCTTTCCTCAACCAGTGGGGCGGATGAAGTCGATCGACATCGTTCCGCCCTTCTTCTCCAAGACCTTGCGCGCATCATCGGTGATCTGGATCTCCATCCCCCGAGTGTAGAACCGCTCCGACCCGCCCTGGCCGAAACAGGAAGGGGCCCTTCGCCGAGCGAGGGCTCTCCTGCATGTTTCCGTGCAACTTCTGCTCGGTCAGCACGAGATGGTGCCTGGCACCATCTCGTGTTACTCCAGCATCGTGTAGTCGACGACCACGCCACGGCCGTCACAGTCCGGGCAGATCTCGCTGTACTCGGTCAGCAGGCCCTCGCCGATGCGCTTGCGGGTCATCTCGACCAGACCCAACTCGGACACATCGAACACCTGAGAGCGCGTCTTGTCACGAGCCAGCGCATTGCGCAGCGCCTCGACGACCTTGCCGCGGTTCTCCCTGATCTCCATGTCGATGAAATCGATCACGATGATGCCGCCGATGTCGCGGAGGCGGAGCTGCTTGGCGACCTCGACCGCTGCCTCCATGTTGTTGTGGAACACGGTTTCTTCGAGGTTCGACTTGCCGACGTTCTTACCGGTGTTGACGTCGATGACCGTCAGTGCTTCGGTGCCTTCGATGATCAGCGAACCACCTGACGGCAGCCAGACCTTGCGATCGAGTGCCTTGTGCACCTGCTCGTGGACATGGTGCCGTTCGAACAGCGACAACCCCTCCTTGTCGGAGTCGTAGTACTCGATCCGGTCAGCGAGGTCGGGGTTGAATGCTGCGACGTAGCTGTGGACGTCCTCGTGGAGACGCTTGTCGTCGATGATGACGCCGCGATAGTCCGCATTGAACTCTTCACGGATGACACGGACGGCAAGCTCGGGTTCGCGGTAGAGCAGCGTTGGACGCTGTGCCTTGGCCGCCTTGGCCTCGATCTGCGCCCACTCCTTGAGCAGGATGGTCATGTCGGCCATCAGCTCTTCCTCGGTCGCCGACTCCGCAGCGGTCCGGACGATGATGCCGTGCTCGTCGGGCTTGACCCGGTCGAGGATGCCCCGCAGTCGCTTGCGCACGTCGTCGGGCAACCGCTTGGAGATGCCGTACGTCTTCGAGTTCGGGATGAGGACGACGAAGCGCCCCGGCAGTGAGACCTCTTGCGTCAGCCGAGCACCCTTGTGCGCGATGGGGTTCTTCGTGACCTGGCACAGGATCAACTGCTTGTTCTTGAGGATGTCCTCGATTCGAGCGTTGTTGCCCTTCTGCTCGATGTCGGCAGGGTCGTACTGGACGTCACTGCGATACAGCACCGCATTCTTCGGTGTGGCGATGTCGACGAACGCCGCCTCCATACCGGGCAGCACGTTCTGGACCTTGCCGATGTAGATGTTGCCATGGATCTGAGCGACGTCGTCGGATGGCCGGCTGACATAGTGCTCGATCAGGTTGCGACCTTCCAGGACGCCGACCTGGGCCATGCCCGGACGCGACTGGACACACATGAAATAGCGTCCGATCGGCTTGCCGTTGCGCTCACGACCGCGACGCTGCTCGAGCCAGGCCTCGTCGAGCTGCTGTGCGCCTCCCTTGGTGCGTCCACCACGTCCGCCGCGGGCCTTCTTGCGCTGACCACCGCCCTCGCGGCCACCATCTCGGCCGGCCTGCTTGCCGCCTTGCTTCGCCCGTGGTTTTCCGGACCGCTGACGATCGTCCCGCTCGTTGCCGCCAGGCTGCTCACCACCGTCGTCGGCCGCGCCGCCGCTGCCACTGCCCTTGCCACGCCGACTGCGCTTCTTCTTCGGTCCACCACCACCACCACCACCACCACCACCACCACCACCACCGCTGCCGGCGTCATCGCCGTCGTCGGCTGCGGCCGCTGCTCGCCCGGGGGGCGGCGTGGACGGGATCGGCATGGTGTCGCCGATCCTCGGCTTGCGGACGAGGCCGTGCTCGGAGGCCTCGATCGAGGGACGCCCCTCGCTGATCCGCTCCGGGAGTTCGACGTCGTTCCTGTCGCTCTTCGATCCCCTGGTGCTCTCAGATCCCCTTTGGCTTTCAGATCCCTTGTCGCTCTCAGATCCCTTGGCGCTCTTGGATCCCTTGGTGCTCTCAGATCCCTTGTCGCGCGGCTTGCCAGCCGCTGCCTTGGCGCTTGAGTCAGGCGACTTCGAGGAATCTGGAGCGTCGGGGGTGTTCGAACTCTCGTTGGTGTGGTCCATGATGGAAGATGTCCCTTCTGGGGAGGAGCGCATCGGCGTCCTCCGGAACGGCTGCGTGCAGCGACGAAAGGTCGCGCTCGGCTCCGTTGCTGTCGATCAGGTGAAGAAGCAGCCCCGCAACAAACTTGATTGCAACGAGCACGGCCATCGCAACAATGTACCGGAGCCACTCCCCCAGCCAGCGGAGGGTCGGTCTCGACACGATGGTCAGCGCATCCGGCGCATGTGCACCGATTGCACCAGGCCGAACATGGCGAAGTACACGATGAGGCCGGAGCCGCCATAGGAGATGAACGGCAGCGGCAGCCCGGTGACCGGCATGATCTGGAGCGTCATCCCGACGTTCTGGAAGACCTGCCACAGCAACATCGTGAACACGCCGGCACAGATGTAGGTGCCCAACAGGTCGCGTGACAGGTGCGCGATGCGCCAGATCCGGATGAGTGCGACGCCGAACAGCACCAGCATGACCGCACAGCCGACGAGGCCGAACTGTTCGCCGACCGCAGCGAACGGGAAGTCCGCCCACATCACGGGAATGTCTCGACCGTTGGTGAGCGGGCCCTGCAACCATCCCTTGCCCCAAACGCCGCCGGTGCCGATGGCACGCATGGCGTTCTCTGCCTGGTAGGTGAAGTCGGAGTCCACGCCGTCAGGGTTGAGGAGCGCTTCGAGGCGGGTGATCTGGTAGCGGTCGACCAGTCGACCGAAGAACGCAGCGGCCACTGTTGCGATTGCCAGGAACGAGATCAGGGCGATGTAGCGGACCTTGGCGCCGGCGACGAGCAGCACACCCATTGCCATCGAGATGATCACCGACGCCGACCCGAGGTCGGGCTGGACGACGATGAGCACGGCAGGAGCGCCCACGATGATCAGGCCGCCGAGAAACCGGGGGTACGACACCTCGTCGCTGCGTTCCTCGGCCAGGTAGACCGCGAGGAGCAGCAGCACGGTGAACTTCGCGAGCTCGGCCGGTTGGACGTTGAACGGACCGAGGTCGAACGAGATGCGGTCCTGCCCGCCGGCGATGCCGAGCAGGATCAGCAGCAACAAGATGACCATCGTGATGCCGTAGAGGAACCGCGCACGTTCCTTCCAGAACTCGTAGTCGAACGCCATCACGATGGCCATGACCGCGATCGACACGATGGCGAAGATCACCTGCCGTGTCGCGAAGACGTACGGATCTTCTGCGATTCGGGTACGCGACGCCGAGAACACGACGAAACAGCCCATCACCGTCAAGATGAGTTGCACCGACATGAGAACCCAGTCGATGTTCCGACTCGGCGCAGCCGGGCTCGCGCCGATGTTGCCCAGCCCGGAGTCGGGCTTGCGCGTCAAGAAGGACGTGGCCATCAGTTCGGTGCTCCCGAGCCGTGCTCGGTCCTTCGTGCGGCCGTCACCATGAGTTCATTCTTGCCGATCAGTTGCGACGTGCGAAACAGCTCGTGTCGGCAAGCGTCTTGGGTGCGGCCGGGAACGATGCATTGGTGTCGAGCGGCAAGGACAACTCGACGGCGTCAGCGGGTGCCACACCGGACATCTGCAGGAACATGCACTTGACGACGGGCCCCGCCGCCGTTGCTCCGTAGCCGCTCTTCTCCAGGTACGCAGTCACCGTGTACGGCCGACTCGGGTCGACGCTGTAGGCCGTGAACGCAGACGAGTCGTTCCATGGGAAGTTGTTGCGGCCCTGTGCGGTGCCGGTCTTGCCCGCAACGGGGATCGCACTGCTCGGATAGTCGAAGAACAGCTTCTCTCCGGTGGCCGAATGGTAGAAGTCGCTCGTGTTGCCACCGCCGGTCTGGACCACTCGTCGCAGACCGCGATCGATCTCGTCGTGGATGGTCGACGGCATGGGAATCTGGCGGATGACCTCGCCGTCGATGTTCGGGTCCTCGGCGAAGCGAGCCTGAGAGATGTCGGCGTAGCCCTGGACGTCGGAGTCGGGAACCCCTGCCTCGTAGATCGCCTTCACGATCTCGGGCTTCATCACGAATCCGAAGTTCGCGATCGTCGAGTAGCCGGTTGCGAGCTGCAGCGGCGTGGCCGACAGCAGGCCCTGACCGATCGCGAGTTGCACGTTGTCACCGGTGAAGTAGCCGCGACCTTCGTCTTCGCTGATGACACCGCGCTCGGCGTACAGCTCTTTGAGTTCACGGTCCGGCACCGTCCCGGCGAATTCGAACGGCAGATCGATGCCGGTCTTCTCGCCGAAACCGAAGAGGCCGACGTTGCGCTGCAGGAGATCCTTCTGTTCGTTGTTCTCCATGATCAGTTCGCCGACGCGGTAGAAGAACGCATCGCTCGACACTGCAAGGGCAGTCTCGACATCGACGTAGCCGTAGACACACGGACGGCCGTTGCCACAGGTCGCGTTCTTGTAGACGCAGCGCACGAGTCCGCTCGAGCACTTGTCATCATCGACCGACTCCATCTTGTAGGTGCCGACGTCCTGGTAGTAGTCGTTGGTGCCGAACAACCCGGTGGCCAAAGCGGCATACGCTGAAAACGGTTTGAACGTCGAGCCGAGGTTGTAGCGACCCTGAATCGCGCGGTTGACCAGCGTCGAGCGGTCTGGGTCGGTCTGCACCGAATCGGGGATGACCTCGCCGAACTCGTCGTACTCGACCGCGTCGAGGTCGGTCGCGTCGAAGATCTCCTCGAACTTGCCGCCGCCCAGATCACTCTCGAACCAACGGTTGTCGAACGTCGGATACGACGCCATCGCGATGATGTGGCCGGTCTCCCAGTTCTCGACCACGACGGCTCCGGCCGGCGCCTTGAACGACACCTCTTCGGGGTAGTACAGCTTCTGCCCAGTGTCCGGGTCGATCTCGTAGAAGGCCCGCGTCTTGAACTGCGTGTCACGGTCGAGCGGGTTCTTGGCCGTCGCCTGACGGCGGAGACGCAGTTGCGTCTCGAGTGCCTGCTCTGCGTACTGCTGCTGATCGAGATCGATCGTGAGCTGGATGTCGCGTCCGTTGATCGGCGGCACGCGCTCGACTTCACGAATGATGCGGTCGGCATTGTCCACCTCGTAGCGGACGTAGCCGGGCACACCGTGCAGCTCACGTTCCATGCTCAGCTCGATGCCGAACTGCCCGACGCGTTCGCTCTGCGAGTATCCGTTGGTCACGTAGAGATCCTTCGTCTCAGTCGTGATCGCACCCATGTATCCGACGATGTGGCTGGCCAGGGGCGCATATGGGTAGGTGCGCGTCGACTCCTCGACGATCTCGACGCCCGGCAGGTCTTCGACGCGTTCCTTGATCGCAATGGCCTTGGCCTCACTCAGCCCCTTGGCAACAGGCATCGGCAGCAGCGTGGCGGTTCGACCGTTGGCGTAGATCTGTTCCATCTCTTCGACCGGCACGTCGACCCAGCCGGACAGGCGGGTGAAGATCTCGGTGCGGTCGCGCTCGCGCCGCAGGAGCGCCCAGTCGACGGTGACCGCCAGTGACCGTTGGTTGTCCGCGAGGATTCGGCCTTCCGCGTCGAAGATCCTGCCTCGCTCGGGGAGCAGCGCTCGTTCACGCACCTTGGTCGTGTCGACCTCGGCCTGGAGGGCTTCTGCTTCGACCGTCTGCAGGAACCAGAGCCGTGCTCCGACGAGGGAGAACAGCAGAGTGCCCACGAGGGCGAGGATGCCCAGCCGGGAGGCGCGTTTGTCGACAGCCATTCGATCAGTGTGCCCTTTCGTCCGTCCGTTGCGACCCGCCGACCCCACGGGGGAGCTGGTCGTTCTTCACACAACCGTAATGTAGCGGTGACCACACCCCTGTGGACCGCGAGCCCCGTTGTTCCTCGAACGTTTGCTGTCAGAACTCCGTGTCGCGGGGCGGTGCGACCCATTCACTGCGTTTGATTCGCAAGCACCATCTCGCCACCGGAAGGAGCAGCGGCGACAGCAGGCCTGCCGAGATGGCGACGACGGGCACGATCAGCGTCAACCGAGGTTCGAACGGGTCCGCGGCGCCGGTGAACAACCGAGTCACGGGGACCAGGATCTCGCCGACGGCGGCGCCAAGGGTCGTGAAGAGCATGCCGAGCCACCATTGCGGATCGGCGACGATGATCGCGAGCAGACCCGCGACGATGCCTGCGACCGTCATCGGGATCGCCGTCGAGCCGACGGGCAACCCTTCGAGCAGGTCGTACATGACGCCGAGCACGAAGCCTGCAGTCGCACCGCGTTCGGATCCGCCGGCCGCTCCGGCCGCAGCGGCGAACGCGAGAACGACCTGCACGATCACTCCGGCGACGGTCACCTCGATGAAGATCGATCGCTGCAGCGCGAGCAAGATCATGCCGACCGGGATCAGCCGGATGACCGGGCCCTGCCAGATTGCCGCCAGCATCAGCGCACCGACCTGTCCGGGCGCCACCTCGGGCGCGGTGGCGTCACTCCTGCTCGACTTCCGACAGCGGGGTGTACTTGACGACGCGCAGGAAGTTCAGCCGAGTCACGTCGGCATACGGCTGCACGTCGAGCAGCGGCCCGCCCGGGCCCGAGCGATCAGCGCGATTGATGACGACGCCAATCGGGATGTCCGGTGGAGCGAGGCTGTCGAACCCGCCGGCGGTCACCACGAGGTCGCCGACTTCGAGCACGGCGAGGCTCGGGTTGTCCTGCAGGAAACGGATCTGTGGGAGGAGCCCACGGCCACGTCCTTCGAGCGCGCCGAACTCCTTCGGAGGCAGTTCCGTCGGCACCTCGGTCGTGGTGGTCGTGGTCGAATCGATCGGCTCGCCGTCGACGGGAGGCGCCGTGTCGGGCGCATTGGGGTCCAACGGGTCGAGGGGTGTCGGCGTGGCGTTCACCGGCACATCCTCCGCCCCGTCCGACCCGTCCGACGCGTCCGCCCCGTCTTCCACGGCCGCCTCGTCCGGGACCGCAGCAACGCCACCCTGCGGCAGAGTCGACTCCGTGGCGAGGACGTCGGTGACCAGCGTCGTCGATGTCGTCGTGACCAGATCCTCCAACTCTTGGTTGGTCCTCCCCGACGGACGCGTGTCGACCGGGACATCGTCGGTGACCGGCGCAGCCTGGACTCGGACGGGTACGACGTAACGCGAGTCCGTGATCAGCATGACCTTGGAGGTACTGAGGGTGACATCGGTGATCTTGCCGATCAGCCCTGCCTGGTTCACGACGGGCATCCCGACCTTGAAGCCCGACAGGCTGCCCTTGTCGATCTCGATCACCTGGTCGAGATTGTTCGACGACGCTCCGACGACCTTGGCCACCTCGGTGGGGATGCCGGCAAGTGACTGCAGGCTCAACAGCGCCTTCAACTCCGCGGCCTCCTCGACGGCGAGTCGGTAGGACGCCTGCGTACCGATCAACCGATCGAGTTCGTCCTGGAGCGCCTCGTTCTCCCGCTCGAGGTCGTCGTATCTCGACACACCCTTCCACGCTCGCCCGAGCGGGGTGGTGACGACATCGGTCGCCGACTCGAGGGGGGACATCGCTGTTGCAAACCCGTCCCGGACGCGATCGAGGACAGCATTGCCACGCAGATCGAGGGTCAGCAGCAGAATCAAGGTGAGCAGCAACGCCACGATGACGCGGCGTCGCCCAACGGAGTAGATCGCCATCTCAGAAATCTCCCACGGGAACCGAAGCTGCGGAGCGCGAGCGGATCAGTTCTCGCCGCCGAGTGACATCAGGCCGCGCATCGCGTCGATGTTCTCGAGGGCTCGGCCTGAACCGATGACGACGCTGTAGAGCGGCTCGGCAGCCACACGGATCGGCATCCCGGTCTCGTGGGCGAGCCGTTCGTCGAGGCCGCCGAGCAGAGCGCCGCCGCCGGTGAGCATGATGCCGTCTTCCATGATGTCGGCAGCGAGTTCGGGCGGAGTCTTGTCGAGCGTCGTCTTGACGGCATCGATGATCGCGTTGATTGGCTCGGCAAGCGCTTCACGGATGTGCTCGGTGGTGATCTGGCAGGTGCGCGGCAGACCAGAGATGAGGTCGCGGCCACGAATGTCGGCCGTCAGCTCTTCTTCCATCGGCCACGCCGACCCCATCTGGATCTTGATCTCCTCGGCGGTGCGTTCGCCGATCGCCAAGGAGAACTCCTTCTTGACGTACTGCAGGACGGCGTCGTCGAGTTCGTCACCGGCGACGCGCACCGACTGCGCAGTCACGATGCCCCCGAGGGAGATGACGGCGACCTCGGTCGTACCACCACCGATGTCGACGATCATGTTGCCCGACGGTTCGTGGACCGGCAGGTCGGCGCCGATCGCTGCGGCCATCGGCTCTTCGATGATGTGGACCGGCTTGCGGGCCCCGGCGTACTCGGCGGCATCCTGAACGGCGCGTTGCTCGACGCCGGTGATCCCGGACGGCACACAGATCACCATGCGCGGCTTGCTCCACTTCGAGGCGTGCACCTTCTGGATGAAATAGCGCAGCATCTTCTCGCACACCTCGAAGTCGGCGATGACGCCATCCTTGAGCGGGCGGATCGCCTTGATGTGGTTGGGTGTCCGGCCCATCATGCGTTTGGCTTCGAGACCGACGGCGACAGGCCGCCCATCATTGACGTTGATCGCTACGACGGACGGTTCGTCGAGGACGACGCCCTGACCGCGGACGTAGATGAGTGTGTTCGCTGTGCCGAGGTCGATGGCGAGGTCACGCCCCAGGCTGAGCGGGTTGTTGCGGGCCATGGACGGCCTTCCCTTCGCGAGCTTCGAATTGTGAGTTCTGGTCGGAGGCGGGCGTTCCCAACGAGCGCCACGCTCCGGTGCTGGTCACCGTACCAGGGCGGTGGTTTGTTACAGATTCGGGAAGAAGATGTCGATCTCGCGCTGGGCCGACTCGAGCGAGTCGCTGCCGTGCACGAGGTTCTCGGTGAAGAGAATGCCGAGGTCGCCGCGGATGGTGCCGGGCGCCGCCTTGGCCGGGTTGGTCGTGCCCATCATGTTGCGGACGACTTCCCAGGTGTCTTCGGGGCCTTCGATGACCATGGCCACGACCGGGCCACGGCTCATGAACTCGACGAGCTCGGCGTAAAAGCCCTTGCCGACGTGCTCCTCGTAGTGCTTCGCGAGGGTGTCGGCGTCGAGCTGACGGAGCTCCATGGCGACGATGTCGAGGTTCTTGGCCTCGAAACGCGAGGTGACCGCACCGATGAGCTTGCGCTCCACGGTGTCGGGCTTCAGGAGGACGAGTGTGCGATCAGACATGGCGGCCAAAGCTATCGGTGCCGCCTCCATCGCGCGCCCGGCCCGCCCGGCCCCGCCCGCACGGTGTGCCGATCCCCGGAACTGTCAGTTGGCGTGGCGTTGCAATGCAGGACGTCCGGCGCCGGCGGTGTACAAGCTGCCGGTGCAGAGCACTGCGTCGTCGCCGTCGGCGTACTGCATCGCTCGGACACAGGCTTCTTCGACGGTGTCGAACGACGCGATGTTGTCGCATCCGAGCGCCTTGGCAGCTTCGACGATCTCACGGACGTTCACGCCGCGCGGCGACGGAGCCGTACAGGCGAACACCATGTCGAACTCGTCGGCACGCAGTGCAGCCAACATCTCGCCAGGATCGCGCAGGGTCCCGAAGACGAGCAGGCGACGACCGTCAGGATGGAAATCGTCGAAGAACACTTCGGCGCACGTGTCGGCACCGACCGGGTTGTGAGCGCCGTCGATGATCGTCAGCGGCTGACGCCCGAGCACTTCGAAGCGTCCTGGCATGACGACCTCGGCCATGCCCTCGGTGACGATCTCCTCCGACGGCGGCGCGGCGAAGAACATCTCGACGGCGGTCAGCGCAACGGCAGCGTTGACGCCCTGATACGCACCGTGGAGCGGGATGAACACGTCGGGATAGATCGTGGTCGGCGTGCGGATGTCGAGGACGCGTCCGCCGATTGCCAACGCGTTGCTCTCGACTTCGAAGTCTTCACCTCGGACGATCGTCGACGCGGCACCGGCGGCCCGGAAGATCTCGACGAGGTCGGGTCGGGTCTCACCGATCACGGCGGCGCAGCCGGGCTTGATGATGCCCGCCTTCTCGGTGGCGATGTCGGCGAGGGTCGGACCGGCGAACTCCATGTGATCCATGCCGATGTTGGTCACGACCGCAACGGTCGGTTCGACGACGTTGGTCGCGTCCCACCTCCCGAGGATGCCGACCTCGATCACCATCACGTCGACCGCGAGGTCGGCGAACCACCGGAACGCGGCCGCTGTCATGATCTCGAAGTAGCTGGGGAAGAGTCCGACCAACGGTTCGAGTTCGGCGACCGCGCCGATGACCTCGGCGAACTCTTCGTCGCTGATCGATTCCCCGTTGCGTCGCATTCGTTCGTTGACGTGTTCGAGGTGCGGGCTCGTGTACGTGCCGACCGAGAGACCGGCGGAGGCGAGCATCCGCGAGATCATCTGCACCGTCGAGCCCTTGCCGTTCGTGCCGGTCACGTGGATGACGGGAGCGCAGTGCTGTGGGTCGCCCATCGCGGCGCAGAACGCTTCGATCACTGCAGTCGTCGGCGACTCGATCCGCCCCGTCTTCTGGTATGACGCGTGGTCATCCAGGTACTGCATCGCGTCGGAGAACGTGAATTCAGGTCCTGTGGTCATGAAAAGGTGAACCTCACGTGAGTGAATCTACGGATGACGCGCCGTCCATACTCACTGTGCTGCGACTCAGACATCCAACAGCGCACAAGTGCTTCTCGGAAGTGAGGCGAGCGCAGCGAGCTTCGAGCTCGCAGCGGGAATCTCTCAGCTCGCGGCTTTACGTTGACGTGCCGGCTTGCGGGGCACGAGCGTGGGGTTGACCTTGTCGATCACGGTTGCCCGGTCGATCACGACCTTGCCGATGTCCTCGCGGCCGGGCAGGTCGTACATCGTCTCGAGCAGCACCTCTTCGAGGATGGCCCGCAGCCCTCGCGCACCGGTGGCCCGCAGCAGTGCCTGGTCGGCAATGGCGTTGAGACCGTCCTCGGTGAATTCGAGTTCGACGTCTTCGAAGCCGAAGACCTTCGAGTACTGCTTGACCAGGCTGTTCTTCGGTTCGGTGAGAATGCTGACCAGTGCTTCCTGGTCCAGTTGACGAACAGCGCCGACCATCGGCAGACGGCCGATGAACTCGGGAATCATGCCGAACTTGACGAGGTCTTCGGGCAACACCTGCGCGAACAGTTCGCCCGGATCCTTGTCCTCGGCGGACTGGACGGTGGCGTTGAAGCCGATTCCCTTGTGACCGATGCGCTGTTCGATGATCTGCTCGAGCCCGGCGAACGCACCACCGAGGATGAAGAGCACGTTGGTCGTGTCGATCTGGATGAATTCCTGGTGCGGGTGCTTGCGACCGCCCTGTGGCGGCACCGACGCCTGCGTCCCTTCGAGGATCTTCAGCAGGGCCTGCTGCACGCCTTCACCCGACACGTCGCGCGTGATCGAGGGGTTCTCGCTCTTGCGGGCGACCTTGTCGATCTCGTCGATGTAGACGATGCCCGTCTCGGCCCGCTTGACGTCGAAGTCGGCGGCCTGGATCAGCTTGAGGAGGATGTTCTCGACGTCCTCGCCGACGTAGCCGGCTTCGGTGAGCGCCGTGGCGTCCGCGACGGCGAACGGGACGTTCAGTTGGCGGGCGAGCGTCTGCGCGAGGTGTGTCTTGCCGCAACCGGTGGGGCCGAGCAGCAAGATGTTCGACTTCGCGAGTTCGACGTCGTCGCGACGTCCGACGGTCGTTGCCTGGTTCTGGTACTGGATGCGCCGGTAGTGGTTGTACACCGAGACCGACAGGATCTTCTTCGCATCGACCTGACCGACGACGTAGTCATCGAGGAAGGCCCGGATCTCGCGTGGGTTGGGCAGGTTGTCGAAACTGAGCTCGGCAGTCTCGGTGAGTTCTTCTTCGATGATCTCGTTGCAGAGATCGATGCACTCGTCACAGATGTAGACGCCGGGACCGGCGATGAGCTTCTTGACCTGCTTTTGCGACTTACCGCAGAACGAGCACTTCAACAGTTCGCCGGTCTCCCCGAATTTGGCCACTGTGATTACCCCTCGACGTCAAACGTTTTCGTGCTTCGTGCAAGTCTTCCCGACTCGATGAGGCGGGAGCGGGACATTGTGCCCCACCGCCCCGAACGAGACGTGGATACCGCCGCGATTCGACGTCAGCGGATCGGGCCGTCCCGATCCACTGCATCACGCGACGTGATCACTGTGTCGATGATGCCATATTCGAGCGCCTCGTTCGCTTCCATCACGAAATCTCGGTCGGTGTCGGCGTGGATGCGCTCGATCGGCTGACCGGTGTGCTTGGCGAGGATGCCGTCGAGGATCTCGCGCATGCGCTGAATCTCCTTGGCGGCCAACTCGAGATCGGTGACCTGGCCGTAGCCGACCTGGCCGGACGGCTGATGGAGCAGAATTCGTGCGTTCGGCAGCGCAAGTCGCTTGCCCTTGGTGCCGGCAGCGAGCAGCACGGCGGCGGCCGAGGCCGCCTGGCCGAGGCAGATCGTGGCGATGTCGTTCTTGATGAACTGCATCGTGTCGTAGATCGCGAACAGCGCCGTGATGTCGCCGCCAGGGCTGTTGATGTAGATGCTGATGTCCTTGTCAGGATTCTCCGACTCGAGGTGGATCAGCTTGGCGCAGGTGAGGCTGGCGATCTGATCGTCGACCGGGGTGTCCAGAAAGATGATGTTGTCCTTCAGCATCCGGCTGTAGAGGTCAGAGAACTGGGTTCCCCGACTCGTCTGCTCGGACACTTGCGGAACGAGGTAGTTCATCTGCGGGAGGTTCATGACTCTGCTGCTTCCTCGGACGCTGTGTCCGGACCATTGTCGTCGTCGGGGGCTTCACTGGCCGGCTCGTCGGGCGTGTCGTGATCGTGGACGTGATTGCCGTCTGCATCGTGGGTGTGACCCAGGACGAGGTCACGGCCGAGCTCGGCGCCATTCTCGTCGACGAAGTCGACGTTGTGCACGAGCCAGTCCAATGCTTTGTTCTTCTTGATCTGGGCGAGCAGTTCCGGCACAGCGTCGTTCTGCTCGTAGGCCCGGCGGATCTCCTTGGCCTTCTGTCCGTACTGCATTGCCATCCGGGCGTATTCGCCTTCGACCTCGTGGTCTTCGACCTCGAGGTTCTGGGCGACGGCCACGGCACGCAGGGCGAGGTCGGCCTTGACGGCCTGCTCGGACTGGCCGCGCATCGATTCGATGAACTGCTCGGGTTCCTGGCCGGTCATCTGCATCCACTGACCGAAGTCGATGCCCTGAGCCTGGAACTGCTGCATCGTGTTCTGGACACGTTGGTTCAGGTCTTGGTCGACCATCGACGCCGGTGCCTCGATCTCGGCGAGACCGGTGAGGGCCTCGGTGATCTTGGTCACGAGCCCTTGGCGCATACCGTTGAGCTTCTGCTCGCTGATGCGCTCCTTGATCGAGGCCGTCCACTCGTCGATCGTGTCGAACTCGCCGGTGTTGTCGGACACCCACTCATCGGTGAGCTCGGGCAGGTCCATGTGCTGCACTGCGGTCACCTTGACGGTGAAGTCGGCTGCTTCTTCGGTGCCCTTCGGCGTCGTGGAGAAGGACAGTTCGTCGCCGGCGGAGACACCGGTGAGGTGCTCGTCGAAGTCGTCGCTGACCCAGCCCTGACCGATCTCGTAGCTCCAGTCCTCGGTGTTCAGACCGATCACTTCCTCGCCGTCACGGGTCGCGGCGAGGTCGAGCGTGAGGAAGTCACCTTCGATTGCCGGACGGTCAGCGTCGACCAGCGAGCCGGACTTGGCGAGCTCGGCGTTGCGTGCTTCGTCGAGCTCGTCATCGGTGACGTCGAGGACAGGCAGCTCGATGGTGAGCGCGTCGTGGCCGGGCAGTTCGACGATCGGGCGGACCGTGCAGGTCGCCTCGAATTCAACCGGGCCGGATTCCGCTCCGTCGGTGATCTCGACCTCGGGCGTCGCGATCAGATCGACGTTGTGCTCGCGGACGGCCTTGGACAGGTACTCCGGAACGCCGTCACGCAGGGCTTGCTCACGCGCGGGGCCGATGCCGACCTGCGCTTCGAGCACCTTGCGGGGGGCCTTACCGGGACGGAAGCCGGGGAGCCGGACTTCTTTGGCGATCAGCTTGAACGCCTTGTCGATGTCGGTGTCGAACTCCGCTTCTTCGACTTCGACGTACAGCTTGACTTGGTTGCCCTCGAGGGCCTCAACAGAACTCTTCACAGGGCGTCGAGCTTACCGGCCGCCCCGCTCGACCGTTTTCGGGAGGTTGTTGCCGTCAGTGACTGCAAGAACCTCCCGAAAACGGTGAGCGGGCTCGTTCGATCGAACTGGCGGCGATGCTGCCGACTGGCGGAATCAGGCGTCTTTGGCAGCGAGCTTGGCGAGACGCTTGGCCGTCCGACCGATCGGCTCGAGGTTGCGGTGATCGAGATCGCCGACTTCGGCGCCGTTCTCGAACAGCACGCGATAGCGCTGCCAGTTGAATCCGTTGGCCAAGATGACCTTGCCCTCGGTGCCGACGGGAACGCCGTGCACTTCGGCGGTGGTACGGACCTTGTCGTTGATCTTCAAGAAGATCTGCCCCTCGTGGGGCGTGGCGAGCTTGTGTGGCTTCCAGTACTCCATCTCGACCATTGTGCCCCGAAACCACCCCGACGCATGCAATCCGTACCCGATTCCTGAAGGGACCATCGGGGCCAGGCACCGATGATCAGGTACCAATGATCGTGATGGGCCGATCAGGCTGGGCGGGCGATGTCGAAGAGATCGGTGGCGTGGCTGTAGGTGTTGCCGGCGTGTCGGCCCACCGCTGCCAGGGCGGCCTGGTCGATGCGGGTGCCGTCGAGGAGCGCTTCGTCGACGTGGAACTCGACGGCTTCACCGATGACGAGTCCGTTGCCGTGTTTCGGGTGGCCGATGTCGACGATGTCGACGACGACGCACTCGATGTTGGCCTTGCACTCCCCCACCATCGGCGGGCGGATCGACAGCGACGGCACAGCGGTCAGGCCGGCTTCGACGAACTCGTCGACACCCGGGTCGTGCGAAGCAGCAGTCGCGTTCATCGCCTCGACGACTTCGTCGGTGACGATGTTGATCGTGAACTCGCCGATGTCGCGCACGTTGTCCAGCGTGTCGCGACGGACGCTGCGGCCGGGTGCGAAGACGAAGGTCGGCGGCACGCCGCTCACGCAGTTGAAGAACGAGTACGGAGCGAGGTTGGGCACACCCTCCGCTGACAACGTCCCGATCCATCCGATCGGCCGCGGCACGATCAGCCCGGTCGCGAGCTTGTACGGGTCGGCGCCCGTGAGGTCGGCAACGGTGAAACGCGTCTTGGTCATGGACGGATTCTGCCGGGCCACGAACACTTTCGACTGATTGTGCACGAGCCGAGCGCCCGACCTCGTTGCCACGGACGTCGGCACGTCAGCCGGCGAAGACATTCACGGCACCGTCCCGGGGACCTCATGCGAATCGAGTCCCCGGTGCTCGGGTGCCGCTTCAGTCGGCGGTGAGCGCCCGCTGCATCTGCTCGGTCATCGTCGGCAGATGCGCTGCCTTGAGTGTGGCGAGGATCTGCTGCACGTGATCGTGGTCGTGGAACGGCCATTCGTGGACGAAGTCCCCTGCCGCCAGCGAACCGTGACGGCCGTATGCCGACGTCCTGGTCAGGTCGTCGGCCGTGAGGGTCCGGACGTAGGCGCCCGACATCCGGCGTTCCTCGGTGAGTTCGGCGAGCAGGCCATCGAGTGGCTCGCCGTCGAAATCACGAGCGTCGACGAGCGGTTCCGGATCGAACGACGCAATCTCCGGGCGGCCGCCGACGATGTCCGCGATGCGGTCACGGAAGGCGGGCCCGTCGCCGGTGATCAGGTGCCCGATGACCTGGTGCACCGTCCACTCCCCCGGCTCCAACGGTGTGGTCAGCACCGCCGGGTCGACCGGGGCGAGCAGTGTTGCGAGCACGTCGGGAAGGTTCTCGATCGTCGCGGCGATCTCGTCGAGCGCGGTCATGCTGTCCGGCCCCTCAGCGGATCCGGAGTTCCTTGCGAAGGATCTTGCCGGCTGCGCTCTTCGGGATCGCCTCGATGACTTCGAGTTGACGCACCTGCTTGTAGCTGACGAGATGCTCGCTCACCAGCGCCTGGATCTCCTCGAGTGTGATCGTCTCACCTTCGACGGCGGTGACGAACGCCTTGGGAATCTCACCTGCCTCGTCGTCCGGGACACCGATGACTGCCACGTCGGCGACCTTCGGGTGGGTGATCAGCAGAGCTTCGAGTTCGGCGGGCGCGACCTGGAAGCCCTTGAACTTGATCAGTTCCTTGAGCCGGTCGACGATCGACATGTGGCCGTACTCATCGATGATCGCGACGTCACCGGTGTGTAGCCAGCCGTCGGCGTCGATCGTTGCTGCGGTCGCTTCGTCGTTGTTCAGGTAGCCAGTCATCACCTGCGGGCCACGGACCCACAGTTCGCCACGATCACCGACGCCCTGGTCTTCACCGGTCACCGGATCGACGATGCGGCTCTCGGTGTTCGACACGGTCACGCCGCTGGTGCCGGGGCGATAGTCGCCCTCGACGGTGCAGTGGCTGACCGGGCTGAGTTCGGTCATCCCGAAGCCCTGGACGACTTCGCAGTCGAGGCGCTTGCTCGCTTCAGCAGCGAGTTCGGCCCCGAGCGGCGCTGCACCTGAGAAGATCTGTCGGACCGAGGACATGTCGTACTGGTCGACGATCGGGTGCTTGGCGAGACCGAGGATGATCGGTGGCACCGCGAAGAACCGGGTGATCCCGAGTTCCTGGACTGCTTCGAGTGCCTCGACCATGTCGAAGCGGGGCATGGTGACGGTGACGACGCCATTGGCGAGCAGACCGTTCATCAGGACCTGCATGCCGTAGATGTGGAAGAACGGCAGTGCAGCGAGGGCCACTTCGTCGTCGGTGTACTTGATCGCGTGCTTGCACTGCTCGATGTTCGCCACCAGGTTGCGGTGGGTGAGCATCACGCCCTTCGGCAGGCCGGTGGTTCCCGAAGAGTACGGCAGCACGACGGTGTGGGTGGCGAGATCGACGGGAACCTGCTCGATCGGTTCGCCGAATACGTCGGCCATCGCCGTCGTCCCTTCCGCCGCCGTTGCCTCGGACGGCCCGATCACGATGATCTCGGTGACGTCGGTGCCCTCGATCGCTGTGCGTGCCGTGTCGACGAACATGTCGATCGTGAACAGCATCGTCGCACCGGCGTCTTGGAGTTGGTGGCGGACCTCCTCTGCTCCGTAGGTCGGGTTGATCGTGGTGACCGCACCGCCGGTGACGGCGACGCCGTGGAAGACGACGGCGTACTCGGGCAGGTTCGGGGCCATCAGGCCGACGACCGTGCCGGGGGCGACACCGCGCGCCGCGAGACCGCCTGCAAGGGAGTAGATGGCGTCGCTGAGCTGGGCGTACGTGTACGAGCTGGTCCCGGCTGCGTCGCGGATCGCGACCTTGTCCGACAGTTCAGCAGCCTTGCGGAGCACATGTGCCGTGATCGTGACCTCCGGGATCTCGACGTCGGGCAGTGGACTGGTGTGGATGATGGTCACGGCACGAAGCTAGCCGCGCTGCTGTCGCCGATCATTTCCGGCGACCTGACGAGATGGGAGACTTTCCTGATGGGGTCGAGTTGATCGTTCAACGCCGAACTCTGGGAGTGGACGTCGGAGAAGACCTATGTGCTCCCGGTGAAGAAGGCGGTCCGCGTGGTGGCGGCCCAGGGGAGGTCGCAGGATGCTCCGGTCGCGACGACTTCATGGACGACGGCGTTGTGGTGGGCGCCCGCTGCCCAGGAGGGGAACACGGCGGAGTAGAGGCCGGAGCCCCCGGCGACGAAGAGGACGATGTCGTCGGGATGACGGATCGCTGGGATGACGTCGTCATCGTCACCGGCGCGAAGGAAGCCGGTGTTCAGGTCGCGAAGCGCACCACGGGTGTTCGTGGCGAGCCGCTGCAGTTCGGTCTGGACCTGCGCACGTGTCATCCCCGCGTCACCGAGGACCTGGGCATGCTCCGGATTCAGCGCGACAGCGACCGCTCCACCTCCGAAGTTCGCGTTGTTCGAGCCGGTGTTCGCGATGGATGCAGCGAGCGCCCGGAGCAGCCGGTTCGGTGAACCGGGATCGTCGGCGTCGTTGCTGAACAGCACCGAGTGGGGCGGCTCTGCACCAAGCATCGTGACGACAGAGTCGTCGGCTGCGTACCCGAGCGCCTCCGCCAGCGGCTCCCACGGAGACGAGGCGTCGTCTTCGGCCAGGCAGAAGCTGAACTTGCCGGGATGGCCGAGCAGCGCCATGTCGGAGACGCCCGGGCGAGCGTCGCCGATGTTCATCATGCAGAGCCGGACAGCCCGTCCGATCGACGCATTGGCGCGATGGCCCGGACCGAGCGCACCGAAGCTGCCGGCGATTCCGCAGTGTCCGACGACCGGGCCGTTCACGATCATCAGCGGAGCGGTGCAGTGCGTCGTCGATTGCATCTCGGCGAGATCGAACTCGGGTCGGAGGATCGCCCGGACCGCAGCGACCACGACCGCCATGTGGTCGTCGGTGCAACCGGCCATGACCGCGTTCGTCGCGATCTTCACGACCGTGGCTGCTCCCCCACCCGGGCCCATCGAACCGAGGTCGACGTCCGCGTCGAGCCCCGACGCGAGAACCAGTCGATCGACACGCTCGGCGGTCGGGATGACGACGGGCAGTCCGTCGGTACACCCCGTGGCGTGCAGCAGTTCGAGTGCGTCGGCTTCGTTCTCGGCGGTCAGCATCTGCTCGATCGACGTCATGCTGCGGACCAGGGCGCATTGTCCGGGGCCGCTTCGCCGCGCAGCACTGCGACGATGCGTCGGGCGAACGAGTCGGCGACTGCGGCCATCGCGTCGTGACCACTTCCGGCAACCGGGTGCGGGAGACGGACACGAGGGATGTCGGGCATGCCAGCCGACAACGCCACAGAGTCACCCTGGGGCCAGAACTGTTCGGTCACGAGCGCAACGGCTGCCTTGCCTCGCCGAGC
>RCMY010001661.1_pt1 | contig 20910 bp, 17 predicted proteins | sample 2041341 | NCBI WGS metagenome assembly RCMY01 (sample SAMN09708234, study PRJNA481090) | Marine sediment metagenome, whole genome shotgun sequencing project.
CCCGCCCCAGTCGTGGACGACCAGCGTGAACGGCTCGGCCAGACCGGTCGCGGCGAGGTGGCCGGCGAGGCTCTCGCCCATCTGCGTCGGCGTGTACCAGGAGCGGTCGGTCGGCTTGTCGGAGCGACCGAAGCCGGCGAGGTCCGGCAGCACCACCCGCGCGCCGGCGGACAGCAACGGAGGTGCGACATGGCGCCACAGGTACGACCACGTGGGCTCGCCGTGCAGCATCACGACGGTCTCGCCGGAGAGAGGACCGTCGGCGGCACCGCGCTCGTCGACCCGGGCCAGACGCAGACCGTCGACCTCGACGTGGTGCGCGGCCCAGCGGAAGTCCGGGAGGTCGACGAAGCGCTCGTCGGGCGTGCGGACGGACTCGGTCACGACGAACACCTTCGTTGCGGGCGCAACGTCAACGGGCCGGTTTGCCGGAAGTGCGCGCTGGGCAACCTAGAGTGCAAGGGCGCACGTGTCCCTGCCCACGTGTGCGTGGAGCCCTGCATGAGTGATCGCGTCTCGCATCTGTCCTTGGTCGACGCCTACCCCACGCGTCCACTCGTCGGGACATCAGCGATCGTGCGCGACACCATCCTCCGCCTCCCCGAGCGGTTCCTGCCCTCCGAGGCCGACGGGATCGACGCCACGTGGGCCCTCGAGATCGAGGGACAGCCGACGTTCGCGATCCACGTCCGCTCCGACCGGTGCCTGATCTCCCCCGGCTCACCGCTGATCGCCCACGCGACGCTGACGACGGACGCCGACACGTGGGTCGACCTGATGTCCGGCCGCGCGGACGGAATCCGGGCGTTCATGGGCGGCCGGCTCGCGGTCGCCGGCGACCTCAACCTCGCCGTCCGGCTCGAGACGATGTTCTCGTTCGGTGAGGAGACGCACCGCCAGCTCCGGACGCGCCGCACGTGCGTGAAGGGCGTCACCATCGAGTCGCTCGTGGCCGGGTCCGGCACGCCGGTGCTCCTCCTGCACGGCCTCGCAGCGTCCAAGATCTCCTTCCTTCCGACCTTCGATGGTCTGACCGACAGCTTCGAGGTCCACGCCCTGGACCTCCCCGGGTTCGGCCGCTCCGACAAGCCGCTCCCGATGCGCGGGCGCTACTCGGCCGAGTGGATGGCCGACATCATCCATGGCTACATGGTCCTGAACGACCTCACCGACGCCTACATCATCGGCAACTCCATGGGCGGCGGGATCGCCGCGACGATGGCGATCCGTCACCCCTCGGCGGTGCGTGGCGTCGTCGGGCTCTGCGCTGCCGTCGCGTTCGACGAGTGGAAGGTCCTCGGCCCGCTCGGCCGGGCCGTCCAGATGCAGTGGGCAGGCATCGTCGCCCCTCCGATTCGACGCAGCTGGCTCGAGGCGGGCCTCGACGAGCTCTTCTTTGACGCCGCCCGCCCGCCAGCCGCGAACCTCCGTGCTGCCGCCGCCGACGTCCACCTGCAGCTGAACGACCGCAACTACCGGCTCGCGGTGGCGGCCTGCTCCAAGCATCTGATCAACCGGCGGTCACGTGGGCGCCGCGGCTTCTGGCGTCAGCTCGCGAGCGTGCAGGCACCCACGCTCTGGATCTGGGGCAGCCACGACCAGCTCGTCGACGCTCGCTACGCCGAGCACGTCCGAAGGGTCCTGCCGACCGCGGAGATCGAGGTCTGGGACGAGATGGGCCACGCCCCGCAGTTCGAGGACCCCGAGCGGACGAACGCCACGATCGGCGACTTCCTCGCGCGCGTGGAGTCCGGTCAGGCCTGAGCGGCCGGCTGCACGGCGAGCCAGTCCAGGACGGTCGCTGCGTAGCGCGCAGGGAACTCCTGCATCGGCGAGTGGCCGGTGTCGCGGCGTCGGTGAACGGTCCAGTCCGGCCGACGAAGCTCGAGGTGATCGACGATCTCCGGGTGGATCAGCCGGTCCTTCTGCCCCCAGACGAGCAAGGTCGGGGCGTTCACCGCGTCGACGAAACCGAAGGTCCGACGGGGCGCGAGCCATGCGGCGATGATCGACTCTGCGGCCTCGGCGATCGCTTCACCGCGCCACTTGGCCGTGGCGGCGAAGGCGATGTTGTCGACGCCCACCGCGGACATCGTTGACCTGAGACGGTCCGGGTCCGAGAACAGGATCTTCGTCGTTGCCGCGTAGACCTTCTCGGGATCACCCTTGCCCCACAGCATCCGCATGATCCCGCGCCCGACCGGAGGGACGGCGAAGGGCAGGAAGCGGCCAACCGCCATGGCCTGCGTGCGGTGCAGCGCGCGAGGCGGCGGGGGCAGCGCCGGCGCGGCGAGGACCAGGCCCTCGATGAGGTCCGGGTGCTGGGCGGCGAACTGCGTCGCGATGAGCCCGCCCATGGAGTTGCCGTGCAGGACCACGCGGTCCCAGCCGATGGTGCGCAGCAACGCGGCCATGAACCCGACCTGGTTGTTGACCCGGGCAGCATGCGGAGACGGCGGCGGGGTGCGACCGAAGCCCGGCAGGTCGATCGCGAGACACGGACCGAACTCGGAGAGCGGCGCCATCAGGTCCAGCCAGTTCCCGCTGGATCCTCCGAGCCCGTGGAGGAGGATGTGCGGGACGCCGTCGGTCGGACCGTGGCGGTAGCGGGCGAAGACCGGGGTGCCCTGCACGTCGATCGTCGTCGGCACGACCCCGCTCCAGCGCGGGTCACGCAGACCCTCGTCCTCACCGCACGGCTGTCCGGGGACGGTGTGACCGATGACGGTGTGGTCGAGCATCGGCCGTGGCCGTGGAGTTCCTGGTCGCAGTTCCATGTCGCGGCTTCCCGAGGGGCCTCCGGACGCCGGAAGGGGTCGTCCGTACGAGATCCTTCCCGCTTCACGTCGGCCGCAGACGCACGTCGTTGAGCGCAACGAGCGACGCCCTCCCGAGCACCAGGCCGGGGAGGGCGCCGCTGCACGTCTCCGTGCCGCAGCGCAGGGTCAGCTCATCGCGCCTTCAGGCGCGATCCGGCTGCCGTCGACCAAGCCGCGGGTTCCGAGGGGAGCCGCGAGCTCGACCGCGACGCCCTGCTCGCTCGACTGACCATCGCAGATCCCGTCCAGCTCCCCACCCGCGAGGACGGTGACCGTGACGGCGTCGTCGACCTCGACGATCTCGACGTGGTCGATGAAGAAGCACGGCGCCTCACCGCCAGTGAAGAGCAGCGTCACGAGGTTGCCGTCGCCGACGACGGCAGCGGACACGAACAGCGGGTCCGCGTTGGCGGACGCTCCGGGAGCCATCTCGACGACACGCGTCCCCTCCGGCACGGACCCGAGCAGGGTGATGTCCGCGGACATGAGCCGGTCTCCGCCGCCGCCATCGACGGTGTCGGAGCAGTCGGGGACATCGGGCGCGCACGCGGCGGCGATGTCCGGCTCGGCCGGGAACTCGAACGGGTCGCCGAGCGGCTCGCTGGTGGACGGGGCGTCGGCGCCGCAGCCGGCGAGCGCGAGGGCGATGGTCGCGGAAGCTGCGATGACGAGACGGGAAGAGGTGCGCACTTCGGGTGCTCCTGGAACGGCGGGGTGGCCCGACCGGTGGGTGCTCGACGGGCGTCGAACCCCCGGTCAGACGCCGTCCTCTCCTGAACGGTTCCCGATCGTCCGAACGTGCGGATACCGACCGGTCCGCAGGAGGCCGAGCGGTGTTCGGCGAAGTCCTTCCTCGTGGCCGTCCTCCCCCGGCTGCCGGAGCCTTCCCCCATGCGTTCCCGACGTTCCGTCCTGCCTGCCGCCGGACTCGCCCTCGTGGGTCTGCTCGCGGCCTCACCGGTCGCCCAGGCTGCCGGCGTCCTCGAGCCGGCCGACGGCATCTACTCCGCGGAGATCCGTCGGACCTCCTACGGGATCCCGCACATCCTCGCGCAGGACTTCGGATCCCTCGGGTTCGGTCAGGGCTACTCGGCGGGCGAGGACATCATCTGCTCGCTGATGGACACGCTCGTCACCGGGCGCGGGGAGCGTTCGAAGTTCTTCGGACCTGACGAGCGCTACCGCGACCACGTGACGTTCAACGCGACGAACCTCGCCGCCGACACGCTCTTCGGCGACATCATCGCGCGGGGCGTCGTCGAGGGCCTGCTCGACTCGACCGAGCCAGGTGTGGCGCCGGGCGAGGAGATGCGCGCGATCGTCCGCGGCTACGTCGCCGGGCTCAACCAGTACCTCGAGGACGTCGGCGGCTCCGCTGGCGTCGGCGACCCGACGTGCGCCGGCGAGGACTGGGTGCGCCCCGCAGTCGAGATGGACCTGTGGCGCGGGATCTACGCCGCGAACCTCCTGGCCTCGGCGGGCGTCTTCGCGCAGGAGATCGCCGACGCCGCTCCCCCGACCGACGACGGATCGACCGGCCTGCCGACGGGCCTGCTGCCCAACCCGCTGGGCGACCTGATCCCGGGCGCGAACCCCGAGCCCGCGTTCGCGCCGGTCCCGTCGGTGCTGCCTGAGCCGGACAGCCTGCGCGCCTCGCTCGGCAAGGACCCCGACGCCCCGTTCGGCTCCAACGGCACCGCGCTCGGCGGCGACGTCACGGCCAACGGCCGTGGCATGGTCCTCGGCAACCCGCACTTCCCGTGGCAGGGCCGCTACCGCTTCACCCAGTCACACCTGCGGATCCCTGGCGTCTACGACGTCGCGGGCGCGATGCTGCACGGCGCCCCGATCGTCAACATCGGCTTCAACGAGAACGTCGCCTGGACGCACACGGTCTCGTCCGCCTACCGGTTCACGCCGTACGAGTATCGGCTGATCACGCCGACGACGTACCTCACCGACAGCGAACCGAAGTCGGTCCAGCGCCACGAGGTCACGGTCGCCCTGCCGGACGGATCGACGACGATCGAGGACCTCTACCGCACCGACGAGGGCTACGTCCTCGACGCCCCGAACTCGCTGATGGGCTGGACGCTCGACTCCGTGTGGGCGTTCCGCGACGCCAACGCCGAGCACCTCCGCACCCTCGACGTCTTCCACGAGATGGGCAAGGCGACCTCCACCGCGGAGCTGCTCGCGAACCAGACGGCGACCGCCGGCATGCCGTGGGTCAACACCCTCGCGGCGGACCGTGACGGCAACGCGCTCTACGCGGACCACTCCGTCGTGCCGCACGTCACCGCTGCGCAGATCGAAGAGTGCATGACGCCGATCGGGCGCCTGCTGTTCGAGCTCGCTGGTCTGCCCGGCCTCGACGGGACCCGAGCAGGTTCTGCCTGCGCCTGGGGTTCCGACGACGACGCCCCGCGCGCCGGGACGCTCGGCGCCGCGAACCTGCCCGACGTGACGACGCGCGACTGGGTGATCAACGCGAACGACTCGTACTGGCTGCCGAACCCGGACCTGCCGCTCGAGGGCTTCTCCCCGATCATCGGCTGCGAGCGTTGCGAGCGGACGCTGCGGACGCGCATGGTCTACCGCTACGTCCTCGACCGTCTCGACGGCACCGACGGACTGGGTGGCCCGAACACCTTCACGCACGACCAGCTCCGGGAGATCGAGACGATCAACCGCGTGTACGGCGCCGAGCTCGCACGGGAGAACGACGACCTCCAGACGGCCTGCACCTCGTCCTCGGTCGACGACTCCTTCTGCGACACGCTCGCCGCATGGGACGGCATGACCAACACCGACTCGGTCGGCGCGCACCTCTTCCGCGAGATCTGGGGGCGCGGCGCCAACTCCTTCACCGTGCCGTTCAGCGCGAGCGACCCCGTCAACACGCCGCGCGACCTCGACGAGTCCGACAACGGCGTGATCGGCGCGTTCGACGTCGCGGCCGCGTACCTCGACGGCAAGGGCATCGCGTACGACGCACCGTTCTCGACGCTGCAGATGGCTGGCGACCCCGGTGCCGGCGCCATCCCGGTCCAGGGCGGCTTCGGCAGCACGGGCTCCGCGAACGTCGTGGCGATCAGCAACCCCGTCGCGAACCCGGACGCGCTCTACCGCGTGACCTACGGCTCGTCGCACATCCAGGCGGTGGCGTTCACGGACACCGGCGTCGATGCCCGCACGATCCTGACCTACTCACAGTCGAGCAACCCGAGCTCGCCGCACCAGGACGACCAGACCGAGCTGTGGTCGCGTGAGGAGTGGGTCGACTTCGCCTTCACCGAGGAGGAGATCGCCGCCGACCTGATCTCGACGAAGACCGTGACGAACGCCGTCGCGGCTCCCGTCGCGGCTCCGTCCGACACCGACCCGCTGCCCGCGACGGGTGGCGGTCAGGCGTTGCTGGGGCTGGGGCTCGTCGCGCTCGCGCGTCGTGCTGCGGCGAGGAAGAACGGCGCCGCCACGACGTAGGCAACACCGACGACGACGATCCCCGCGCGGGGCGCGGCCACCTCGGCCATGACCCCGCCGGCGATCGATCCGACGGCAAGGCCCATCGACTCGAGCATGCCCAGGCCGCCGTACGCGCGGCCGAGCAGGGCGTCGTCGGTGGCGGTGACGAGCGCGACCTCGCCGAGGATGCGCTCAGGTCCGAACGAGATCCCCCACACGAGCCACCCAGCGATCAGCAGCCACCACGACGCGACGGCGACGCTGAGGATGCAGATCACGCCGTAGGCGAGCAGCGACCGCCAGACGAGCCGACGCCACGCGATCTTCCATCGGACGGCGCCCGCGCCCCAGGAGCCGGCGAGCTCCCCGATGCCATAGGCGGCGAGCGCGAACCCATACGCCCCGTCGGGCGCGCCCACCAGACCGTCGAGGTACGGGATCGACAACGACACGACGGCCGCCACCAGCGTCGCATTGACGACCGCGGTCCCGACGAGCACCCGCAGGTCAGGATGTCCACGGAGGTGGCGGACGCCTTCGCCGACGTCGGCGAACACCGACGCGATCCGATGCCGGAGGACCGCCGGCTCGGACGGCGCACGCTCGACCGGGCTGCGCATCCCGCCGAGAACGACCAACGCCAGCACGAACGTGGCGAGGTCGACGACGAGCGCTGCGCGGAGTCCGGCCGTCGCGAGGACGAGGCCGCCGAGCGCGGGGCCAACGAGGAACGAGAGCGAGAACGCGGTGCGCCGGACCGCGGCGACCTGCTGCGGGGCATGCCGCGCGCGGACGCGGATCGCAGCCTCCGCAGCAGCGTTGTCGAGCGCCGCGCCGACGCGGACGCCGAGCAGCGCAACGAGCGCGAGCGCGGTGACCGAGTCCACGAACGTCGCCGCGACGACCAGCAGCAGCGCCCGCACGACGAAGCTCGACCGCAGCACGCGGAGCCGGTCGAAGCGGTCTGCGAGCACGCCTCCGGTCGGGCGTCCGACGACGTTGATCAGCCGGACGATCGCGAACGCCCCACCGGTGAGCGTTGCGCTCCCGGTCGCCGCGAACACCGACAACGGCAGGACGACCGCCGTCATCCCGTCGCCGATCTCGCTGATCAGGAACGCGATGACGAGGCGTCGCAGGACCGGGTCGCGCAGCGTCGCGACGATCGCCGCGAAGCCGCCGTCGACGGCCTGCTCACGAATCGTGTCGTCAGCTGCCATCACGTGACCCCTGCCGCTCGCTGCTTCGACGTCGACTGACTCTAGGCGAGCAGGTTGGCCGGCCATCTCTGCGTGCGGCAGGATCGCTGCGACGACTCGGAGACTCGATGGACCCCGAACTGCTGCAGCGCGCCCGCGAGACGCGCGGGTTCATGCCCGACGACGAAGGTCTCGCCCTCGCCGAGGCGGCGCTGATCGGCGGTCGCGTCGGACCGATCGTCGAGGTCGGGACGTGGTGCGCGAAGTCCACGGTCTGGCTTGCCGCCGCCGCGCGCGAGGTCGGCTCGCACGTCATCACCATCGACCACCACCGCGGTTCCGAGGAGAACCAGGTCGGCTGGGAGCACCACGCGTCAGACCTCGTCGACCAGACCGTCGGCCGGCTCGAGACCGTGCCGCATGCGCGGCGCACGATCGTCGAGGCCGGGATCGAGGACGTCGTGACGATGGTCGTCGGACGCAGCGTCGAGGTCGCGGCGTGGTGGGGCGCGCCGGCCGGCATGATCTTCATCGACGGCGGCCACGCCGCCGAGGTCGCCCGCGCCGATCATGACGCCTGGATCGACCACCTCGCCGTCGGTGGCCTCTGGGTCGTCCACGACGTCTTCGCCGACCCGGCCGACGGCGGCCAGGCCCCCCACGACGAGCTCTACCTCCCACCGCTGCAGACCGGACGCTTCGTCGAGATCAGCGCGACCGGCTCGTTGCGCGTGCTCCGACGGACGAGCTGAGCTCGGGCAGCGACGTGGTCGTGCAGCCGTGCACGCAGGCGACGTCGTCGACGGGGATGCCCGACGGGAGTGCATCAGGGGCGAAGAACTTCGCGGTGTCCGAGGTGCCGTCGATCGCGTCCACGGCGAGCAGGACGGCGCCGGCGGTCCACGTCGTCTGCTCACGTGGCCAGATCTGGTCCAGCACGATGTTGCGGCCCGTCCAGTAGCTGCCGTCGTGCTCGCGAAGATGCTGGATGTCCGCGACGATCTGGGCGGCCAGGTCGCGCTCGCCGGCGTGGACCAACGAGATCGCGAGCTCGCAGGACTCGGCTCCCGTCACCCACGGTTCGTGGTCGACGCAGCGGATGCCGTGACCCGGAACGACGAAGCGTCCCCACGAGGTCGCGAGCCGTTGACCAGCCGCAACGCCGACGAGCGGGCCGCAGAGCAGCGGGTAGTACCAGTCCATCGACCACGGGTCGCGGCCAGAGAACTCCTCGGCCTCATGCTCGCGCATCGCGTGGCCGAGCATGCCGACGGCGAGCTCCCACGCGGGGCGCTCATGCCCGAGCCGTGCGGCGATCGCAAGGCCGGCGCGCAGGCTCTGGTGCATCGAGGCGTTCGACGTGACGAGGGCCTCGTGCCACAGCTGGCCCTCGACGTCGCGTGACCAGGCGAACGCCCCGGACGGGCGTTGCATCGTCAGGCAGAACGCGAGCGCCCGGTCGACGCATCGCCACATGCGGCGGAGGAACCGCTCGTCTGACGTTGCGTGGCTGTGATGCCAGACGCCCTGCGCGATGTAGCCGACGAAGTGGACCTCGGACCATGGCTCGATGATCTCACCGTTGCGCCACCGCGCCGGCCACGAACCGTCAGGTCGCTGCGTCGCGCGCAGGAACTCGAGCCCCGCCTCGGCCTCGGCGTGGAAGCCCGCGACGTCGAGTCCCATCGTCGCCTCGACAAGATCCCAGGCGTCGACCTGACCGCGGGGCGAGAACGGGATCGCGCCATCCGCGCGTTGGACGGCAGCGATCGACGCGCCCGTTGCCCGGATCTGCGCTCGGCTCAGCAGCTCCGTCACGCGCGACGACGGACGTAGACGACGTGGGACTTGCCGAGCACCGGGTTCAGGACGCGGTCCGCGAGCCGTGTGACGAGCGGGCCCTTCATGATGTCCCAGACCAGCATCTGGTGGTAGGTGCGCACCGCGAAGTGGTCGTCGTTGTCCGTCCCGACCGCGCACTTCAACCACCAGTACGGGCTGTGCAACGCGTGGGCACGACCGTGACCGAGAACCTCGAAGCCGGCGGCGTCGAGCTTCTGGTCGAGCTCGCGGCGACCATAGATGCGGACGTGGCCGCCCTCGACCTCGTGGTACTCGTCGCTCAGCGCCCAGCACACCTTCTCCGGCAGCCAGCTCGGTACGGTGATCGCGCCGAGCCCTCCGGGCTTCAGCACACGTGCCAGCTCCGCGATCGCACGGGTGTCGTCGGGGATGTGCTCCAGGACCTCGGCGGCGATGATGCGGTCGAAGGCCCCGTCGTCGAAGGGCAGGTCGAGCGCGTCGCCGACGACGGTCGTGCCGTCGCCGCCGACCGGGACCTCGCCGTTGTCGTGCATCGCGGCCACCATGTCCGCGACGGCGGCGAGCTCGTCGGCGTCCTGATCGAAGGCGGTCACGACGCCACCGCGTCGGAGCACCTCGAAGGCGTGCCGTCCGCCCCCGCAGCCGAGGTCGAGGACGGTGTCGCCGGGCTCGACGGGGAGTCGTTGGAAGTCGACGGTCAACATCAGCGGGCCTCCTCGGCCTGGGCAGCGATCGCCTCGCGGTAACGGGCGACGGTGGCTTCGGCGGTGCGGCGCCAGGTGAACTGCTCGAGGACACGTTCGCGTCCCCTGGCTCCGAGCTCGGAGGCGAGGACGGCGTCGTCGAGGACGGTGCGCAGGCCCGCGGCGAGCGCGCTCGCGTCACCCGGCTCGACGATGATCCCGGCGTCGCCGACGACCTCGGGCAAGGCCCCGGCCGAGGTCGTCACCACCGGCGTCGCGCAGGCCATCGCCTCAGCGGTCGGAAGCGAGAACCCCTCGTACAGCGACGGGACGGCGGCGACGGTCGCGGAGGCGAGCAGCGTGGCGAGCTCGTCGTCGGAGATGCCGTGGTGGAACGTCACGACGTCCTCCAGCCCGAAGCGGGTGATCGCGTCGGCGAGCACGCCGTCCGGTCGCGGACGTCCGATGACCACGAGCTCGACGTCGCGTTCGGTGCGCAGCTTCGCGACCGCTTCCAGCAGGATCACGCCGCCCTTCAGCGGCGACTCGGAGCTGGCCGTCGAGATGATGCGCTCCGGGACGCGTGCGACCTCGGGGCGTGGCCGGAAGGTCTCGACGTCGACGCCGACCGGGACGACGGCGACACGACCCCGGGTGACGCCGAGGTCCTCGACGATGTCGTCGAGCGACGAGGCGGAGACGGTCAGGAGGTGCTCGATGCGTCGGGCGACGCGCGCCTGCATCGTCAGGAATCCGTACCAGCGACGCTGAGCGATCCGCTGCCTCCAGGTCCGCTTCTCGGCTGCGTCGATGCGTCGGTCGACGGTGATCGGATGGTGGATGGTCGCGACGAGCGGCAGACCGAGCCGTTCGATCCCGAGGATCCCGTAGCCGAGCGTCTGGTTGTCGTGGACGACGTCGTAGTCGTCGCCTCGCTGCTGCAGGAGCCGCAGCGCACGCAGGCTGAACGTCAGCGGCTCGGGGAACCCGGCCGTGCACATCACGCCGAACTCGAGCACGTCGACGAGGTCGCGGAACTCGCGCAGCTTCGGGACGCGGAACGGGTCGGACTCGCGGTACAGGTCCAGGCTCTCGACCTCGACGAGCTCCACGCCGTCCGTGACGACCGGGTAGGGCTGGCCGGAGAGCACGTCGACCTCATGGCCGAGCGCGACGAGCTCGCGGGCCAGGTGACGGACGTACACGCCCTGTCCCCCGCAGTACGGGTTCCCGCGATACGTCAGCAGGGCGATCCTCAGCGGCTGGTCCATGTGCGTCCTCTCCACGCGAAAAACGCTAACATGTTACGAAAACTTCCGCGAATCCCCGTTCGCCCCCGAAACCCGAGGAACCCCCCTGCCCACGCCCCGCCAGCTCGCCCGCACCGCCCGGATCCTCGACACCGCGGCGCTGCTCACCGTCGACGGTGGGTTCGCGCGCGTGCAGATGCGCGACGTCGCCGAGCACGCAGGAGTCGCGCTCTCGACGCTCTACCGCCACCACCCGACGAAGACGCACCTCGTGCTCGCGGTCATGGAGCGCGAGCTGCTCCGGGCCCGCGAACGCTTCGTGGCGACGCCGCCCGAAGGCGACGACGACGTCGCGCGGGTGCTCCGCGTGCTCGAGCGCATCGCCACCAGCTGGCACGACTCCCCTGCGTCCGCCGACGCGATGCTGCAGGCCTACCTGACCGCGGGCGCCGACGAAGGCGAGCTCCGAGCGCGGGTCAGCACGATGCTTCAGGAGCTGCTCGTGCTGGCGATGTGGGGCGCCGAGCACGACGCACGCCCCGGGGATGCCGACGTCGCCCGGATGCTCGAGACCCAGCTCGTCGGGAGCCTTGCCGCCTGGGCCGCGCAGCGCGCCACGCAGGACGAGCTGCTCCACGATCTCCGCACCGCCGGGACCGCGCTGCTGCGGACACGGGCCGCCGCTATCGTCGCCGCCCGGTGACGCGACGAGGGCGACGTGAGCGAGCAACGGATGAGCGGGGCGTTCTCCGCAGCGTTGGCAGGCATCGTCGACCGCGTGCGCGGTGGCGGCGCTGACGGCATCGACGTCGACGACGTCGCCCGGCTCGACGGGATGACGGTGCTCGTCACCGGCGCCAGCTCGGGGCTCGGACAGGGCGTGGCCATCCGCATCGCCAAGCTCGGGGCGTCGACGGTCATCGCGCAACGCTCGAAGCACGACGCGTCGGTCGCGGCGATCCGCGCGGCGTCCTCCAACGACGACGTCCGTGCGTACCCGCTCGACCTCGCCGACCCCGCGACCATCGACGCCTTCGTCGCGCGGCTCGTCGAGGACGACGTCGTGCTCGACCGTGTCGTGCTCAACGCCGGAGTCGTACCGGCGTCGGCGCGCACCACCGAGTTCGGCCTCGACGTCATGGTCCATGTGAACTTCCTCGGCAACCTCATGCTCGTCGACCGACTCCTCGACGCGGGCCGGCTCGCTGACGTCGCCGACGAGGTCGCGCCGCGGATCGTCGTCGTCGGCTCGGAGTCACACCGCTCGGCACCCGCGTTCGACCCGGCGACGTTCGACGTCCCCGTCGACTACCCGACGTCCAAGGTCATCGATCACTACGGCCGCTCGAAGCTGCTGCTGCACACGTGGGTCTGCGAGCTCAGTCGACGCAACGTCGGTCGCATCGAGGTGCACCACCTCTGTCCCGGCGCCGTGAACTCCTCGATCGCCCGCGAGGCGCCGAGCTGGTCGAAGCCCCTCGTCTCGGTGATGTTCCGGCTGTTCTTCCAGTCACCGCAGAAGGCGTCAGGCCCCGTCGTGTGGCTCGCTGCCTCGGACGACGTCGCGGGCGAGACGGGCGTCTACCTGCACATGAAGCAGCGGACGTTGCCGTCCGACCTCGCCACCGACCCGACCACCGCGGCCGCCCTGTGGGACGCCGCGCATCTCGTCGCAGAACGGATCAGCACATGACCGAATCCAGCCGCGAGGCAGCCGAACGCAAGGTCATGGACGGCTCCGCATGGGGCGAGTTCTGCGACCTGCTGAAGCTCGCCGGCGAGACGCTCACCCGCCCCGGAACGCCCGAGGATCTCGACACCCGGATGGAGGGCCTGCGCTACCTGACGCGGCTCACGCGGGCGGCGCTCGAGACGTTCGTCGAGCACGCCGACCCGAAGGCTCCGGTCCTGATGCAGGTCGTGCACGAGACCGCGAAGATGGGCGCCGACAACCCTGACAACCACTACCTGAACGCCGCCATCGACGGGGCGAGCACCTACCGGCTGACCGGCAAGCGCAACACCGTGCACTGGCTCGAGTTCGCGACCCAGCGCGGCAGCTACGGGCAGAGCGGCGGGATGCCGCCGACGGGGCGCCTGGACGGCGTCGACCTCAACCTCGACGCCGACGGTCGCTTCGACGTCATCGTCAGCGCCGACGCACCGGAGGCACGAGCGGACGGGACCACGCCGGACTGGCTGCAGATGACGGCCGAGACCGGGACGCTGATCGTGCGGCAGTCGCTGCTCGACGCCGAGCGCGAAGAGCTCGCCGAGATCCACCTGGTCCGCCTCGGCGACGACGGCGAACCTGCCACCGACGGCCCGAGCCCCCTCGACGCGGAGTCTCTCGTCAACGGCCTGCTCACCGCCGGGATCTTCGTCCCCGGCGCGGCCGGGATCTTCGCCGAGTGGGCCGAGGGGTTCACCGATCACGTCAACGAGCTGCCCCGCTTCGACCCGGAGCTCTCGACGCGCATGGGTGGCGTGCCGGAGATCGCGTACTACCACTCCTACTGGCGGCTCGGCCCCGACGAGTGCCTCGTCATCGAGGCGACCGCGCCGAAGATCGACCACTGGAACTTCCAGCTCGACAACCACTGGATGGAGTCGCTGGACTACCGCAACGAACGCATCCACGTGAACCAGGCGACGGCCGCGGTCGAGGACGACGGCAGCCTTCGCGTCGTCGTCGCGCACGACGATCCCGGCCACCCGAACTGGATCACGACCCAAGGCCACGCGTTCGGGACGATGTGCTGGCGCTGGGTGCGTCCCGAGGGCGGCGAGCCGCCCCAGCCGTCGTGCCGCGTCGTGAAGCTCGTGGAGCTCCGCACGGAGCTCGCATGACGCGGACCGTCACCGAGACGTCGCGCGACTACGCCCACCCGCGGCGCCCCGCGACGATCAGGACGTTCAACCGTCTGGCCGCTCCGGCGGCGCGTCGTGGGAAGCCGTCGCTCGAGGTCGACGGCTTGATCGATGCCGCCATCTCCGCCGCCGATGGCTGGAGCGACTTCGGGGCGCCGGACGTCGTCGAGCCGTTGACGCGGCTCGTCGACAGCATCGAGTCCGAGGCGGCGCTGCATCCGTTCGGCCGAGTCGCGACGCGGGCCCGCCTCGTCGGAACGTTGCGTTCGCGGCTCCGGCATGCGGCCCACGTCGCGGCGAACCCGGAGATCCGCGAGATCAACGTCGCCGCGCCCATCGTCATCACCGGCCTGCAGCGCACCGGCACGACCTTCCTGCATCGCCTCCTCGCCGCCGACCCGCGCCTGCGGGCGCTCATCTCGTGGGAGGCGCTGAGCCCCGGTCCGCCGATGCGCGGCAAGGACCGTCGTCAGCTCGAGGCGAATGCCAGCGAGAAGATCCTGAAGCACATGGCCCCGGACTTCTTCGCCGTGCACCCCGTCGAGTCGATGTCGCCCGAGGAAGAGGTCCTGCTGCTCGATCAGACGTTCATCTCCACCGCGTCCGAGGCGACGCTGCACGTCCCGTCCTTCGCGGCGTGGGTCGAGGGCGTCGACCAGGCCCCGGCGTACGCGCATCTGCGTGAGCAGCTCCAGTCGCTCTGGCACCAACGCCCCGCTGCCGCGCCAGAGACCGACGCCGCTCGCTGGGTCCTCAAGACCCCGCACCACCTCGAGTGGCTCGACACGCTGCTCGACGAGTTTCCCGACGCGCGGATCATCCAGACCCACCGCGACCCGGTCACGACCGTCGCCTCGTTCTGCTCCATGATCGCCCACGGTCGCGGGATCATGTCCGACGTCGTCGACCCACACGAGGTCGGCCGGCACTGGCTGCGCAAGACGTCCCGCATGGTCGAGCGCGCGATGGACACCCGCGCCCGACGCGACACCGGTCAGTTCCTCGACGTCGCCTACGAGGACACGATCGCGGATCCGATCTCCGTCGTCCGCCAGGTCTGGGATCACGTCGGCCTGACGCCGGATCCGGGCGTCGAGGCCGCGATTCGCACCCGTCGCGACGAGCAACGTCAGCACCGCTACGGCCGCCACGTCTACGACCTCGCCGACTTCGCCCTCACCGAAGCCGACATCGCAGACGCCTTCACCACCTACCGCGCTTCCCGCGGCTGGGCCTGACGACACGCGCCCCGCCGCGCCGGGTTGCGCGACAACGCGGGATCGTCGCCGAACCCCGCTCCCGCGCTCGGTTGTCGTGGAAACCTCACCCCGCTCGGGAAACGCGACGATCCCGATGCGAACCGGTTTGCACGACAACGCGCGATCGTCGCCGAGCCCCGGGCACGCCTCGTCAGCCCTAACGTCAACAGCCCCGAACCGGAGCGAGACGTGCGTGTTGCCCTGCTGGTGTTCGACGGCTTCGACCTGCTCGACGTCGGCGGCCCGTACGAAGTGCTGCTCACCGCGAACCGGATGGTTCCAGCAGCCGCCGAGCAGCCCTTCGACGTTGTCCTGGTCGGTCGTGACCTGTCGACGGTCCGCGCCTACGGCGGCATGCAGGTGACACCGGACGCCACCGTGACCGACGGCCCGTTCGACCTGGTCATCATCCCCGGAGCCATCGACCTCGACCTGCTGACCAAGGACGACGCGTTGCTCGACACGGTCGCATCGCTCGCCGAGGGCGCGCAGGTCGTGTCGTCGGTGTGCACGGGATCGTTCGCGCTCGCCGCGGCCGGTGTCGTCGGCGACGCACAGCTGACCACCCACCACATGGACACCGCGATCCTTGCCGACTTCATCGGTGACGCGGGGCGTGTGCAGACCGGACGTCGCTGGGTCGATGACGGACGCGTGGTCACCGGCGGAGGACTGTCGTCGGGGATCGCGATGGGCCTGCACCTCGTCGCCCGTCTCGTCGGCAGGGACTTCGCCACCGAGGTCGCGACCCGGATCGAGTACGACTGGGACCCGACCGGCGCCCGCTGACAAGCTCCGACGACGATCCCGCGTTGTCGCGCAACCCGGTTCGGGGCGGGGATTGTCGCGTTTCCCGAGCGGGGTGTGGTTTCGGCGACAACCGAGCGCGGCGTCAGGCTCCGGCGGCGCGGAGGGCGGCTTCGGCGTGGCGGACCATCGTGCGCCAGCGGTCACCGACGGTGTGCAGCGGGGCGCCGACGAGGCGGTCGAGCTCGCGGCTGAAGAGGCTGGCGAGCGCGGCACGGTGGTCGAGGGCGACGCCACGGCCGAGGCGTGCTCCGGACGCGCGGGTCGCCTGGCCGATCAGCAGGGACAGCCCGAGCCCGAAGATGATCGCGAGCCATGGCCACGGCACGGCGGTGCCCGGGCGAGGCAGCGACGGCGTCAGCCACAACCCGATGAGGCCTGCGACCACCGCGGCGGACAACAGGGTCCGAAGGACGGCCATGAGGTGCCACCAGCGCGGGATCTCGACGCCTTCGGGCGCCGACTGCTCCGCGAGGCCGATCGACTCGACGTCGCGGACTCGGTCGTCGAGCCACGTTCCTGACGTGAGCGCGCGGACCTCGCGTGCGACGGGCGCGGGCGCGGCCTCGGCGACGTCCTGGACGTGGACGTGGAGTCGTGCCGCGGCACCCAGACCCCCGCCGGTCCCGCTCGACGACGGCAGCAGCGTCCCGGCGACCGGGAGGTCACCGGGAAGACCGAGGATCTTCCCGAGCGTCGTGCCACGAGCCGCGTGCAGCGCACGGCCGAGCGGGCCGCTCGACGCGGCAGCGGCGGCGCGGGCTCCGGCCTTCTGCGCAGCGATGATGTCGTGATCGGAGACGACGCCACCGGCGATCAGGTCCGCGACCTCCTCGCGGACGGGCGCGAACGATGGCGCGGTGATGACGGTGGCCTCGTCCTGGCCGACGTGCTCACGCCCCGTCGCCAGCAACAGCAGGTCACGGGATGACGTCACGACGTCGAGCCGGACCTTCTCACGTGCGACGGCCTTGTCCTGGAGCCGCTGCTCGAGCACGGTCCGCAGCTCATCGATCCCTCGGGGAGCGCTGCCGTCCGCCGGCGCCGCCGCCACGGTCAGGATCTTCGGACGATCGATCCCCGCGCGGCGCAGCGTCACGCCGAGGTCGGCGACGACCTTCACGACGTCGGCCGCCGAGAGCCGGTCCACCTGGTTCAGGACGAAGAGGAACTGCGACTGGTAGGCGACGAGCGGCGCCACGTAGCCCGAGTGCAGCGCGTCGTCGTTGTACTTCTCCGGGTCGAGGACCCAGATGAGGGCGTCGACGCGGGGCGCCAGACGATCGACGACCTCGCGGTTCGCGGCGGCCACGGAGTCGAAGTCGGGCAGGTCGATGACGGCGAGTCCCGGGAGCTGCTGCTGCGGGGCGCGGTCGAAGACGCCGAGATCATCCAGAAGCCTGAGCAGGGCGGGCTCGGTCGGCGACGGGACCCACGCGAGGGGTTTCTGGGTCGTCGGACGGAGCACCCCGGAGCGTGTGACCGGCGTCCCGGCCAGGGCGTTCAGCAGGCTCGACTTGCCGGATCCTGTCCCACCGATGAGCGCGGCGAGCACCGTCTCACCGAGGTTCGCAGCGCGAGCTCCCGCGTGGGCGACGCGTGGTGCGATGGCCGCGACGTCCGCGGGAAGCAGCACGCCGTCGGCCGAGTCGAGCGCGGCACGCAGCGACGCCAGCGCAGCGTCGAGATCGAGGGTCACGGTCATCGGTGCCCCTTGCGATCGAGGAGATCGGCGGCCACGGCCAGCCGCTGGACCTCCCGGACGGCGTCGCGGAGCTGCTGGACGACCTTGGCGTCGTCCACCAGCGACTCGGCTGCGGCCTGGTAGCGATCGGAGTCGGCGCGGAGCACTGCTTCGAGCGAGGTCTCCAGCGTCTGGCGCGCCTGCTGGACGAGGGAGCGTGCTGCCGCGCCACCGAGGACGTGCTCGAGCAACGACTGCTGCGCGGCGGCCGCGCCGGCGGTCACACCGACCTCGGATCCGGTCAGACCGCCGGTGTTCGCGAACACCGCCACCAGCGCCGAGACCGCCACGACGTTCACCCCCAGCGAGGCCACCTGCGCGATCCGTCGACGTCCGCCGCCCTCGTCCTCGACGAGGCGTGCGAGCTGTGCGGTCCAGTCGGCGACCGCGCTGCGGGCACGACGCTCTGTCTCGGGATCGTCGCGGTACCCGGCGCCGGCAGCTGCCCCGAGCAGGGCGCGGCCGGGCTCGGTGAGCTCCCACGTGGAGCGGACCGTCGACGCCGCCATCTGCGTGCGGCGCAGGATCTCGTTGGACAGGAAGTCACGCGCCTGCGCGGTGACGGCCTCCTCCCGGCCGCCCCCGAAGCCCATCGTCCGGCCGATCCAGCGACGCATCGTGCCGACGCCGCTCGACAACGCCTGGAGGATCGCGCCGGTCCCGACGAACTCCTGCCAGCGGCCGAGGACCTCGTCGCGGATGAGCGTGCCGTCGCGCAGGCTCGCCGAGAGCTCGGCGACCTGTGCCGCGTAGGCCTGCTGGGCGGTGCGGATCAGGTCCTGGACGGTGGACTGCTCCGCGGAGAGCTCGTCGGCGAGACGTTCGCTGTCGTCGATCGTGGCGGAGAGCGCCCCGGAGATGGCGGTGCGGATGGCGGCGGCACGTTCCACCGGGTCGCTGAGCTCGGTGAGCCGTGCCCGCAACGGCGCGACGGCCGCGGCCGGCAGCCCGCCGTGGTCGTCGGTGACCTCCTGCTCGGCGATCGTGAACAGCGCGACGCCCTCAGCGTCGAGCGAGATGCCGTTGCGATCGAAGAGCGCGCGGAGATCCGCGACGACCTCGTCGCCGCCCTCGCGCACCCTGTTCAGGACGAACAGCAGCGGTGTGCCGCGGCGGACGACCTCACGCAGCACGTCCCACGGGACGGCGTCGGCGTAGCGCTGCGCTGACGTGGTGAAGATGACGAGGTCCGCCACCCCGAGCAGGTCGCGGGCGATCTCGTGGTGGACGAGCTCGACCGAGTCGATGTCGGGCGTGTCGACGATCGTGAGCCCGCGCAGCATCACGTCGACGTCCGCGACGATCTCGAGCGGCCGCTCTTCGGTCCCGTAGCCGGTCAGCAACCCGGCACGGTGACGCGCGGCATGGTCCTCGTGACACCACACCACCGGCGAGCGCGTCGTCGGGCGGACCGCCCCGGGGCGGGTGACGCGACGCCCCGCGAGCCCGTTGACCAGCGAGGACTTCCCCGCACCCGTCGGGCCGAGCACGACCGCGACCATCGGTCCGCCGAGATCCTGCATGCGCGGCAGGAGGTAGTCGTCGAGCGTGCGGATCACGCGATCGCGGCGGGCGCGACGCTCCGCCTGCGCAGCGTCCGGCACGTCGAACCGCAGGCCACGGACCTGGGCGGCGAGCTTGTGGAGCGCGACCCCGAGGGCGTCACGAGATCCGGTCTCGGTGGCGGTCATGGAGCCACCCGACGGGAGTCGTCCGGCTCGGAGGCCTGTCGGACGGCGGTGACGTCGGGCCACGTCAGCAGACCGAGGTCCGCGAGGAACGTCGCGGCCTCCACCAGGTTCTTCGCGGCGATCGACGGGACCGCGACCTCGTCGAGCCGGGCGAGCGCCGTCGGCCCCGCGCGGTCCAGCAGGTCGTCCATGTCGCGGATGAGGATCGCGGCGATGCGATCGCCGAGCCGCTCGGCCGCGGCCGCGTAGACCTCGGGGTCGTGCTCGCCGGAGTCCCCGATCAGGATGATCGGCAGGTCCGGGTAGGTCGCGGCGAGGTCCTCGATGTGACGCAGCTTGTGCGTCATCGCCGGAGCACGGATCGCCCATTCCGGGGTGAAGCCCCAGTCGCTGAGCAACAGCGGGCCTTCGGGGAGATCGTTCTGGCTGAGGATCCGGTCGATGAGCCCGTGCAGGTTCCACGGGCTCGACGAGAGGTAGAACATCGGGGCACGCAGCGGGCCGGTCGCCTCGCCGGTCAGCCGCGCGTACAGCTCGGCGATTCCCGGGATGACCCGTCGACGGCCCGGCGGCGACATCAGCGTCCGCGCGATCATCCGGATCGGCTGGTCGACGTCGGTGACCAGCACCGTGTCATCGATGTCGGAGATGACGAGGTACGGCGCGTCCGTGGGTGGGACGAGCACGCGGACCTCGGCCTCGGCGCCGCCGTTGGGCTGCATCCGGCCGACCTGCCACCCGGGCCGGAACTCGCCGGTCACGCGGACCTCCACGAAGCCTTCCGGATCCGACTCGGCGTGGCTGCCGTGGTCGCCGATGTCGCCGGTGACCGCGACGCCGCCGAGCTCCGCGGTCAGGAACCGGCTCGCGGTCGCGGCGAGCGTGTCGAGGCGGGACGCTTCGAGGCTGTCGGGCCAGGCGGGCGCCGTGAACGCCTCGAGGACGCGGCCGCGCATGCGCACCTCGGACGTGGTGCCGTACCCGCGGTAGGTCGTGACCTTGGGCGGACGGACCAGACCCACGCGGTCACGCAAGCTGCGGGAGCCGCTGGACAGCGCGTCACCGGCGCGCGCGAGACCGCGCACCATCCGCGACGGCTGCTCGGACACGGCTGCTCCTGCTTCAGGGGTCGTAGGCCCGGTCGACCGGTCCACCTGCACGGGTGACGATACGGTCCCAAGGCGGACCACGACAGACGGAGGGGCAGGCACGTGCGGGTACTCGTGACCGGCGGAGCAGGCTTCATTGGGCGACAGGTCGTGGCGGCGCTCGCCGGCGCCGGCCATGAGGTCATC
>RCMY010004019.1_pt1 | contig 20899 bp, 21 predicted proteins | sample 2041341 | NCBI WGS metagenome assembly RCMY01 (sample SAMN09708234, study PRJNA481090) | Marine sediment metagenome, whole genome shotgun sequencing project.
AAAGCACAGCAAGGTTGAACACCTTGCGAGCATTTTCAACGCAGCAGGCGCGTTTTTGAGCCAAAAGATTGCCACGAGATGAATTGTGAACAGACCCTAAGCGCCGCCGCTGCGGGCATGTTGTTTTTTAAACTTTGAACTGAAGAGGATTTACCATGAAAAAATTTGCCGCTTTAATCTCCGTTGCCGTTTTGTCTGCCGCTGCCATGGCCGCGCCGGCTGACCAGATTAAAGAACAAGTGGTGGTGGAAACCGCCTCCGCCCCGGTCGGCACCGCGTCTGCCCCTGCTGCGGATGCCTCCGCCGCCATCGTGTCTGCCCCGGTAGCCCGCTAAGGCCGCTCTGCCCCACCCGAAAGGCCGTCTGAAAGCATTCAGACGGCCTTTTGCTTTATGTCAACATTACCCGCCGTTGCGCCCGCCGATCTCTATACAAAAGCGCTGCATGCATGCACAATCAATGCTATGTAATCAATCTAATTTTGATTAAACCACACCGCACTTTGCTGAATGAAAGTTATCGATAAGGAGGCTCATCATGAATAAAGTTGCCCTTTGTTTGGTTTCCCTTTCTCTATTGGCAGTGGCCGCCCCTGTGCAGGCGTCGCCCACCGCGCATCAAGCATTTGAAATCGCACCGGTGGCATTGGCCGAACAAGGCGTGCTCGTGGCCGCCGGCAACAACAGCCGCTTTTCATTCTGGCCCAAGCGCGACACCCCCAAAGACCGCCGCTCGATGAGCCAGAAAATGGCCGATAAAATGGAGCACAGCCGCCGCGTGAAAGAAAGCAAAAAGCAGCGCCGCGAGCAAGAGCGGCGGGCAAAAGAGGAAAAAAACGCCAATCGGCAGCCGGCAGACGATAAAGACAAACCGGCAGGCTGACATACAGCACCGGCGAACAATCAGGCCATCTGAAGTTTTTCTTTCAGACGGCCTGATTCGTAGCAGTAGGTCGGATTCTCGAATCCGACATTTGGCCTTCAGGCCAAAAAACCTAGCCGGTTTCGTTCTTTTAAAAATAAATGCCCGATTCCAGCATCCACCCACAGTTCAAACGCATTGCACCGGCTAACAATCAGGCCGTCTGAAGTTTTTCTTTCAGACGGCCTGATTCGTTTGGCGAACCCAAGCCCATCGGTTAGAATAAGCCCATCTTTTCAGACGGCCTGCAAAACAAGGCCGTCTGAAACCTGTTTACCCCCCCATTCAAGAGAGCCTTATGAGCCAATACGTATACTCCATGCTGCGCGTGAGCAAAGTTGTGCCGCCGCAAAAAACCATCATTAAAGATATTTCACTATCTTTTTTCCCCGGTGCCAAAATCGGCCTATTGGGCTTGAACGGCGCGGGCAAATCCACCGTGTTGCGCATTATGGCGGGCGTGGATAAAGAATTTGAAGGCGAAGCCGTGCCGATGAGCGGCATCAACATCGGCTATCTGCCGCAAGAGCCCGAGCTCGACCCCGAAAAAACCGTGCGTGAAGAAGTGGAAAGCGGTTTGGGCGAAGTGGCCGCCGCGCAAAAGCGGCTGGAAGAAGTGTATGCGCTGTATGCCGAGCCGGATGCCGATTTTGATGCGCTGGCCGAAGAACAAGGTAAACTCGAAGCGATTATCGCGGCCGGTTCGAGCACCGGCGGGGGGGCGGAGCATGAGCTGGAAATTGCCGCCGATGCGCTGCGCCTGCCTGATTGGGATGCTAAAATCGGCAATCTTTCCGGCGGTGAAAAACGCCGCGTGGCCTTGTGCAAACTGCTGCTCTCCAAGCCCGATATGCTGCTGCTCGATGAGCCTACCAACCACTTGGATGCCGAATCGGTGGAATGGCTGGAGCAGTTTTTGGTTCGCTTCCCCGGCACTGTGGTGGCGGTAACGCACGATCGCTATTTCCTCGACAACGCCGCCGAATGGATTTTGGAGCTCGACCGCGGCCACGGTATTCCCTGGAAAGGCAATTATTCTTCTTGGTTGGAGCAAAAAGAAGCCCGTTTGGCGCAAGAATCGAAATCTGAAGCCGCCCGCATCAAAGCCATGAAGCAGGAGTTGGAATGGGTACGCCAAAACGCCAAAGGCCGCCAAGCCAAATCGAAAGCCCGTTTGGCGCGTTTTGAAGAAATGAGCAACTACGAATACCAAAAACGCAACGAAACCCAAGAAATCTTTATCCCTGTGGCCGAGCGTTTGGGTAACGAAGTGATTGAGTTTACCAATGTGAGCAAAGCCTTTGGCGACAAGCTCTTAATTGACGACTTGAGTTTCAAAGTGCCCGCCGGTGCGATTGTGGGCATTATCGGCCCCAACGGTGCGGGCAAATCCACGCTGTTCAAAATGATTTCCGGCAAAGAGCAGCCCGATTCCGGCGAAGTGAGCATCGGCCAAACCGTGAAAATGTCGCTTATCGACCAAACCCGCGAAGGCTTGGGCAACGATAAAACCGTATTCGACGAAATCGCCGAAGGCCGCGATATTTTGCAAGTGGGTCAATTCGAAATTCCCGCCCGTGCCTACCTCGGCCGCTTCAACTTCAAAGGCGGCGATCAGGGCAAAATCGTGGGCAACCTTTCCGGCGGCGAGCGCGGCCGCTTACACTTGGCCAAAACCCTGCTCGCCGGCGGCAACGTGCTGCTGCTTGATGAGCCTTCCAACGATTTAGACGTAGAAACGCTGCGTGCGCTGGAAGACGCTCTGCTCGAGTTTGCCGGCAGCGTAATGGTGATTTCACACGACCGCTGGTTCCTCGACCGCATCGCCACGCATATTCTTGCGGCGGAAGGCGACTCAAAATGGGTGTTTTTCGACGGCAACTATCAGGAATATGAAGCCGACAAAAAACGCCGCTTGGGCGAAGAGGGCGCGAAACCGAAGCGGATTCGCTATAAACCGGTAACACGTTAATTTGTATCAAAGAAAAGGCCGTCTGAAAACTTTTCAGACGGCCTTTTCTTTCAAGCCGAGTTTTATCGCTCACGCCATAAGGCTTATTTGCCCAATGCGCCCAGCACTTGTGTTTTCACGGCATCTACCGGCTGCGTGCCGTCTACTTTGATGTATTGCGGCGCATGCTCGCCTTCGAGTTTGCTGTAGAAATCCACCAGCACTTCGGTTTGCTCGTGGTAAACCGCGAGGCGTTTTTGCACCACTTCTTCTTTATCGTCGTCGCGCTGAATCAAATCTTCGCCGCTGATGTCGTCTTTGCCTTCCGCTTTGGGCGGGTTGTGGGTGATGTGGTAGGTGCGGCCTGAGGGCAGGTGCACGCGGCGGCCGCTCATGCGGCTCACGATCACGCTGTCGGGCACATCGATTTCCACCACTGCATCCAAATCCACGCCCGCTTCCACCATCGCTTCGGCCTGCGCCAGCGTGCGCGGAAAGCCGTCAAATAAAAAGCCGTTGGCGCAATCGGCTTGGGCAATGCGCTCTTTCACCATGCCGATGATAATGTCATCGCGCACCAAGCCGCCCTCATCGATGATTTTTTTGGCTTCCAAGCCCAGCGGCGTGCCGGCCTTAATCGCGGCGCGCAGCATATCGCCGGTAGAAATCTGCGGAATATTGAAGGCGGCGGTGATAAATTGCGCCTGCGTGCCTTTGCCTGCGCCCGGAGCGCCGAGCAGTAATGCTTTCATTGGGGTTCCTTTGTGTTTGATACCCATCCAAAAAATAACCTAACTTCGTTGTCTCGCCTTGCCGTACTATAGTGAAATGCATAAAAAAGTGACACAACGGGTAGGTTGGGTTGAAAACCCAACAAGCCCACAGGCCGTCTTAAATCTTGGGTTTATCAACCCAACCTACTCCGTGATAGTGCGTGGCTTTGTATCACTTTTTCTTGCATTCCACTATATCTGTACTGTCGCAGGCTTCGCCTTGTTAGCTTACTTTTCTGAATGGGTATGAGTTTATATTTGACGATTGGGTTTGTTAAACAATCTTTGCTATCTTACCTTGTTTTCAGGCCGTCTGAAAAGCATTCCCGCCTTTTCAGACGGCCTGTTATCAGTTTTCAGCGACATTCGTGCAGCGGACAACCCGATGCATCGCAAAATACCCCGACGGCATCAACACGCCGTTATTTACCAATAGATCGTTTTTAAAACGGGTGTCGCCCAGCGTTTCATATTCATAGCCTTCGGGGCAGAGCTTTTTGGCTTTTTTATCGATATTGTTGCTCAAGGTATCTTTGTTGACAAACACGTTGCCGTTGGCTTGGAGCTGATAGCGCTGCCCGCCCAAATCGGTGCTCATGGCAGGAAGCATTTGCGCGCAGCCGCTCACCAAGAGCATCAGCGCCATAAGGGCTGTTTTATTCATTGTGCGGCTTTCTGAAACACCGCGCGCACGCGTTCTAAATCTTCTTGCGTGTCCACACCGGCAGCGGGCGCTTGGGCTACAATTTCCACCGCAATCGGGTGGCCGTGCCACAACACGCGCAGCTGCTCGAGCGATTCGATGTTTTCCAGCGGCGATGCGCTCATTTGCGCATATTCATTCAAAAAGCCGGCGCGATAGGCATAAATGCCGATATGGCGCAAAGGCGCGTCCGCTTGCGGCAAAGTGCGCTCGCCGGCGCGCATGCTGTCGCGCGGATAGGCAATCGGGGCGCGGCTGAAATAAAGCGCACGGCCTTGCCGGCACAACACCACTTTCACCACATTCGGATTCATAAATTCATCGAAATCGTGGATTTCATGCGCGGCGGTGGCCATCGGCGCGCCGTTTTCCACCAGCACGGCGGCGGTTTGGTCAACCAATTTCGGGTCAATCAAAGGCTCGTCGCCCTGCACGTTCACCACCACGGTGTCGGCGCTCAAGCCCAGCAATTGCGCGGCTTCGGCCAGGCGGGTGGTGCCGCTCTCGTGATATTCTCCCGTCATCACCACTTCAATATTGTGCGCTTGGCAGGCGGCAAAAATCTCTTCGTGATCGGTGGCCACCACCACACGCCCGGCGCGGCTTTTGGCGGCCTGCTCGGCGGCGCGCACCACCATGGGCTTGCCGTGGATATCGGCCAGCGCCTTGCGCGGCAGCCGCGAAGACGACATGCGCGCCGGAATCAACACCACAAAGCCGCTCATGAATGCAGCTCCTCGGCGCTCAATTCGCGCGCTTCGTTTTCGAGCATAAACGGTATGCCGTCTTTAATCGGATAAGCAAGCTTGCTTTGGCGGCACCATAATTCCTGCCGGTCTTGCTTATATTCCAATGCGCCTTTGCACACGGGGCAAACGAGGATATCGAGAAATTTTTTTTCCATTGCGCTTCTTTCTTTATTTTTTCTTGAGTGATGGCAAACGGCCAATCAGCCATTGCGCCAAATCAGGCTCGATTATCGCACAAACCGGCAGCACCCACACATTATCTGCGGCGCAATCCGCCAGCTTCACCGCATCTTTTTCGGTGACAAACACCCAATCGGCGGCCGGCAAATCGGCGGGGGAAATATCGGCATGATCGGGCAGCGCCTTGGTTTCGGCCAACTCAATGCCCAAAGCGCGCAGGCTCTCAAAAAAGCGCCCGGGCTTGGCAATGCCGGCCACCGCCGCTGTACGCCCGCTTTTCAGACGGCCTGTGTCGAGCAGAATATCGGGGCGGTTTAAAAGATAGATGTTGCCGCTTTCCAAATGGCTGCAAAAAATATTTTCAGACGGCCTGAAATAAGCTTTATCCACCGCGCCCACAGCAGCGCTCACCACCACCGCATCTGCCGCGTGCAAACGCGCAAACGGCTCGCGCAGGCCGCCGCCGGGCAACAAATCCAAATCGCGCCGCCCCACATCGGCAGCGGGAAACACGGCGATTTCCACATCGCGCTGCAAGGCATAATGCTGCAAACCGTCATCCGCAATAATCACTTCGATTTCGGGGTGCGCCGCGAGCAACGCTTTGCCCGCTTCGGCGCGGCGGCTGCCCACGGCGGTGGGCGCGCCGGTTTGGCGGTAAAGCAGCAAAGGCTCGTCGCCCGCTTCGGCGGCGGTGCTGCGCTGCTCAAGCACATGCACACCGCTGCTTTTGCGCCCGTAGCCGCGGCTGATGATGCCCACTTTGATGCCGTGCGCCTGCAAGCCGCGCACCAGCGCCGCCACCACCGGCGTTTTGCCGGTGCCGCCGGCATGGATATTGCCCACCACCGCCACCGGCACCGGCAGCTTTTCGCTTTTCAGACGGCCTGTGTGATACAGATAACGGCGCACGCCATAAATTGCCTGAAACAGGCGCGACAGCGGCCACAGCAACACTTTTAAAAGCGGCTGCGGCTGCTGCCAATGGCGCTCGATGATTTGGTGCAGCTTCATGTTTTCAGACGGCCTGTGCCAACAAGTGAACAATCAAATATCTTAACACACGCGGCGGCGGCCAAACCACAACAGCTGCCCGAAAAGCTTTATAATACCAATCCAAAAAAATAACCTAACTTCGTTGCCTCGCCTTGCCGTACGTGTGTACTGTCTGCGGCTCGCCGCCTTGTTAGCTTACTTTGAATTGCTATAATCGCCCATTCCTCCTTAATTTCCGACCCCTGCCCATGTCTGATTTTTTCGCCCCCGCCGCGCTTTCCGTGTCTGAGCTCAATGCCTTGGCCAAAAACCTGCTCGAAGAGCATTTATTCGGCCTGTGGGTGGCCGGTGAAGTGTCCAACCTCACCCGCGCCGCCAGCGGCCATTATTATTTCTCGCTCAAAGACAGCCGCGCCCAAGTGCGCTGCGCCTTGTTTAAAGGCACCGCCGCCAAGCTGGCCGCGCCCTTGAAAGAAGGCGATCACATCGAATTGAGCGGCAGAATCAGCATTTACGAAGCGCGCGGCGAATTTCAGATCACGGTAAACGAAGTGCGCCTCAAAGGCTTGGGCCAGCTTTACGAAGCTTATGAAAAGCTCAAGGCCAAATTGCAGGCTGAGGGCGTGTTTGCGCCCGAGCGCAAAAAGCCGCTGCCCGAGCACCCGCGCGCCATCGGCATTGTCACAAGCCTGGCCGCGGCCGCGCTGCGCGATGTGGTGAGCACGCTCAAGCGGCGCGCGCCGGAAATCCCCATTATTGTTTACCCCACGCCGGTGCAGGGTGCGGGCAGCGAAAAGCAGATTGCGCAAGCCATTGCCACGGCCGCTGCGCGTCATGAAACAGATGTGTTGATTGTGTGCCGCGGCGGCGGCAGTATTGAAGATTTATGGGCGTTTAACGAAGAGCCGGTGGTGCGCGCGATTGAAGCCTGCACCATACCGATTGTGAGCGGCGTGGGGCATGAAACCGATTTCACGCTGGCCGATTTTGCCGCCGACATGCGCGCGCCCACGCCCACGGCCGCGGCCGAATTGGTGAGCCCCAACCGCGCCGAATTGCTGAGAAAACTCGCGCTGGCACAAACGCAATTGCGCGGCACGCTGCAACAGCGCTATTACGATGCCAGCCAGCGCCTCGACTGGCTTACCCGGCAGCTGCGCCATCCGCAACAAAAGCTGGACGAGCAAAAAACACACCTGGCCGCCTTGCAGCAAAACCTGCGCTTTGCCATGCAAAACCAGCACCGTTTCAGCGCGCAAGCACTGGCTCAGCAACAGCAAAAGCTGGCGCACCTGCGCCCCGACACCGCCGCCGTCGGCCGCGATTTGGCCGCTTTTCAGACGGCCTTGCAACAAAACTGGCAGGCTTTATTCAATCTGCGCCGCCAAGGCTTGGAAAAACAGGCTGCGCTGCTCGAAGCCGTGTCGCCGCAGCATATTCTTGCGCGCGGCTTCAGCGTGGTGAAAAACAGCCGTGGCCAGGTCATCCGCAATGCCGACAGCCTCAAGCAGGGGCAAAAGCTGCATATCGTGTTTGCCGAGGGCGAAACCGATGTGCGCGTAACCCGCGAGCACAAGCAGCCGGATTTGTTTGATTATTCTTAACACACGGTATTTGCAAAAAGGCCGTCTGAATGCCTATTCATCAAGCATTCAGACGGCCTTTTTTGATTGCACTTCACTTACGGCTGGCGGATAAGCGGATAAGGGTTCACCGCGCCTTCGCGTGTGTACACGCCGTAATGCAGATGCGGCGGCGTGGCCGCGGCATTGCCGCTGTTGCCCACATAGCCGATCAGCGTGCCCGCTTCTATCCAACTGTTTTCACGAAGATTTTCAGCATATCGGTCTAAATGGGCATAATAATGCCACACGCCGCCGGGGCCGGTGATGCCCACAATATTGCCGCCGAGCCGGTTTTCGCCGATGCGGCTGACCACGCCTTTGGTGGTGCTCAACACCGGCGTGCCGCGCGGTGCAAAAATATCCACACCCTCATGCGTGCGCCCCTGGCTGCGGGCTGCGCCCCAAGTGTCGGCAAAGCGCCGGCCGGGCAAGGGGTTGGGCAGGCTTTGCGCGGTGGGCGCCGGCTCCTGCCACAGCTGGGCGCGCCACCAATAAGCCGCCAAATAAGGGCGCAGCCCGATCAGCAAGGTGGCCGCCAGCAGCAGCCAAAGCACACTTTTCAAGCCTTTTCTTACATCCATTTGCCTGCTCTTTTCTGATTCGGCATCATTCATGCCCAATCCATAAAATGAAAACAATCCATCATCAAAACAATATAGTGGAACGCAAGAAAAAGTGATACAAAACTATGCACTATAACGGCGTAGGTTGGGTTGATAAACCCAAGGTTTCAGACGGCCTGCGGGCTTGTTGGGTTTTCAACCCAACCTACCCGTTGTGTCACTTTTTTATGCATTCCACTATATTTCAGGATATTTTTTGCCCATGCTTATCGGCCATTCTACGGATAAATAACGGCTTCTTATCCCACCCTAGGGTCTGTTCACCTTTCATCCGTGCGTAAGATTTTGAGCGCAAAAGCGCGCTTGCAAGGCGAAAAGCGCAGCAAGGGTGGACACCTTGCGAGCATTTTCAACGCGGCAGGCGCGTTTTTGAGCCAAAAGATTGCCACGAGATGAATGGTGAACAGACCCTAAGCCAAACGGCCTATTCCCCCGCCAGAATCATTCATATAATATGACTGTTATCTATTCAGGCCGTCTGAACACGATTCACGCAAAAGGAACCCGACCATGACCGATTTGAGCCTGTGGCAAACCGCGCCGCTGGATGCCGCCATTGAACACATTCTGCAACGTTATCACGAAACCCACCGCAACCAGCTGGCCGAGCTTGGCGCTTTGGCGCAAAAAGTGGCCGGCGTGCATGCGGACAGCTTTCCGGCGGCGCTGTTGCCGCTTTTGCAGGGCATCGAAGCCGAGCTGCTCAGCCATATGATGAAGGAAGAGCGCGTGCTCTTCCCCATGATCAAGCAAGGTGCCGGCCGCGACGCAGCCATGCCGATTCAGATGATGATGCACGAGCACACCGAGCACGAAGCCGCGCTGGCCGAGCTCCGCGCGCTCACCGATGATTTCACCCCGCCCGAGGGCGCTTGCGGCAGCTGGCAGCGGCTTTATGCGCTGGCTAAAGAATTGAGCGATGATTTAAACGACCACATCGCGCTGGAAAACGATATTTTGTTTGCACGCGTGTTGGCTTCATAATAGCTGCGCCTAATAGCTGCATTGGGTTTGAATGTTCACCACAGGCCGTCTGAAAACTTTTCAGACGGCCTTTTTTATGAGTTGCATACACGGTGTTTGCATCTCTATTTTCAAACCACCGCCGTGCGCGCAAAACCGACTCAATGTAAGTTTTTGCAAACCTTATCCGTCAAACGGATTATGCGCGCGCGCCCGAATAACTAATCCGGCTTATGCGAATACTGTAAATCCGCCCTGCTTTGTGCCGATATTCAAGGCAAACAAAGCGCCGTAAGCTTGCATTGTAAAAAAATGTTTGCTTTAAACACAGAAAGGACGGCTGCAATGGCCTCGCAAAAATACAAGCAATATTCGGTGCTGGCGTCCAGCACGCTGGCATTTACCGTGTGTTTTATGGTGTGGATGATGCTGGCGGTGGTGGGCATTCCGGTAAAAGAGCAGCTGGGCTTGAGCGAAACCGAATTCGGCATTTTGGCGGCCACGCCGGTGCTCTCCGGCTCGCTGGTGCGCGTGCCGCTGGGCATCTGGACCGACCGCTACGGCGGGCGCATTGTGTTTTTCGTGCTGATGCTGTTGTGTGTGCCGGCGATTTTTATGATGCAGTATGCCGATCAATTTTGGCAGTTTCTGCTGATCGGCTTGGTGATGGGCTTGGCCGGCGGCTCGTTTTCGGTGGGCACGCCTTATGTGGCGCGTTGGTTTCCGAAGCACCAGCAAGGCATGGCGATGGGCGTGTTTGGCGCGGGCAATGCCGGCTCGGCAGTGAATAAATTTTTGGCGCCGGCGCTGATTGCTTACGGCACCTGGCATTTTGTGCCCACCGTGTATGCAGTGATTATGCTGGGCACGGCGATTGTGTTTTGGTTTACTTCTTATCACGATAAAAGCCATTTGGTGTCGTCTTCCGTTACCCTGCGCGAGCAGCTTGCACTTTTGAAAGACCCGGGCGTGCTGCGCTACAGCCAATATTATTCGGTGGTGTTCGGCGGCTATGTGGCGCTGGCATTGTGGATGACCAAATATTATGTCGGCGAATACGGCCTCACGCTGCAAAGCGCGGCTTTTCTGGCGGCCTGCTTTTCGCTGCCCGGCGGCGTGTTGCGCGCGTTTGGCGGCTATTTGTCGGATAAATTCGGTGCTTACAAGGTAACTTGGGCGGTGATGTGGGTGTGTTGGGTGTGTTTCTTTATTTTGTCTTACCCGCAAACCGAATTGGTGTTTCACACCAAAAACGGCCCCGTGGGCATGCACATCGGCTTGAATATCGTGGTGTTTACCGTGCTGATGTTTACCGTGGGCGTGGCCATGGCGGTGGGCAAAGCTTCGGTGTTTAAATTCGTGGCCGACGACTATCCCACCAATATCGGCGCGGTGTCGGGCATTGTGGGCTTGGCCGGCGGCATGGGCGGCTTTTTGCTGCCGATTATGTTCGGCATGCTCGAAGATTTCACCGGCATCCGCTCCACCAGCTTTATGCTGCTCTACGGCACCGTGTGTGTGTCGTTAATCTGGATGCACTTCTCGTTTAAAGCCAAGCGCAAAGAAATCGAACACGCATAATTTTCGTTTCAGACGGCCTTTATTGATAACCGGGCGGCCGTCTGAAACCTTATTCAGGAGCATCAAAATGAGCTACATCCTTCACGATTGGCGGCCGGAAGACAAAAATTTCTGGCAGCAAACCGGCCGCAAAATTGCCAAGCGCAATCTGTGGATTTCGATTCCCGCCCTGCTTTTGGCCTTTGCCGTGTGGCAGGTGTGGAGCGTGGCGGTGGTCAATCTGCCCAATATCGGCTTTAAATACAGCGAAAACCAGCTTTTCTGGCTGGCGGCGCTGCCCGCTTTATCGGGCGCCACTTTGCGCATTTTTTATTCGTTTATGGTGCCGGTGTTCGGCGGCCGCCGCTGGACCGCTTTATCCACCGCCAGCCTGCTGCTGCCCGCCGCAGGCCTGGGCTTTGCCGTGCAAAACCCCGACACAAGCTACATCACCATGATGATTCTGGCGCTTTTGTGCGGCTTTGGCGGCGGCAACTTCTCATCGAGCATGGCCAACATCAGCTTTTTCTTTCCGAAAGCGGAAAAAGGCACGGCGCTGGGGCTTAATGCCGGTTTGGGCAATTTGGGGGTGTCGGTGGTGCAGTTTGTGGTGCCGCTCATCATCACCGCCGGCGTGTTCGGTGCACTCGGCGGCGAAGCGCAAACCTGGGTGAAAGGCGATGCCACCAAGCAGATGTGGCTGCAAAACGCAGGCTTTGTGTGGGTGCCGTTTATCATCATTTCCGCGCTGACAGCTTGGTTTGGCATGAACGACATTGCCTCGGCCAAAGCCAGCTTTAAAGACCAGGCCATTATTTTCACCCGCAAACACAACTGGATTATGTGCGTGCTTTATTTAGGCACTTTCGGCTCGTTTATCGGCTTTGCCGCCGGCTTTCCACTTCTGATCAAAAGCCAGTTTCCCGCCGTGGACCCGGTGAAATACGCCTTTCTCGGCCCCTTGATCGGCGCCTTGGTGCGCCCGCTGGGCGGCTGGCTTTCCGATAAAATCAAAAGCGGCGCAGTGATCACCCAGATCGTGTTTATCGGCATGATTGTGGCTGTGTGCGGCGTGCTCGCTTTCTTGCCCACCGATGGCCAAGGCGGCAGCTTTTGGGGCTTTTTCGCCTGCTTTATGGCCTTATTCGCCCTCACCGGCTTGGGCAACGGCTCCACTTTTATGCAGGTGCCGGTGATTTTCCTCAATATGCACCAGCGTTTTGCCGAACAAGGCTTGGTCGATGCCGAGCAGGCGCGGCTCGATGCCACCAAAGAAGGCGCGGCCGTGATCGGCTTCACCGCAGCTTTTGCAGCTTATGGCGGCTTTTTCATCCCCAAAAGCTACGGCACTTCGATTGCCATCACCGGCAGCGTGAATGCCGCCCTGATCGGCTTTATCGTGTTTTATGTGTTGTGCGGCGCGCTCAACTGGTGGTATTACGCCCGCAAAGGCGCCGAAGCCAAGTGCTGAGGTTTCAAGCAAATTGCAGCCAACCGCCCGTTCATCGGGCGGTTTTTCATGGCCGCCGGCAATCAGCGGTTGCCTTTTGCCGCCCGCAACACCTATACTGCCGCAGGCCGTCTGAAAGCCTTTCAGACGGCCTGTTTAACACACATCGCATATTCATAATTATTGATACCCATGAACTGGCACACCCGAATCCACACCGATTTGGCCGCACAAGCCGCCAAACAAGCCTACCGCCGCCGCACGCCGCGCCGCGCCGATGTGCCGCCGCCCGAAATCGATTTTGATGGCACGCGTCTGCTCAATTTCGGCGGCAACGATTATTTGGGCTTGAGCCGCGATGAAAGCGTGATTGCCGCATGGCAGCAGGCGCTCTCGCGCTTCGGCAACGGCAGCGGCGGCTCGCCGCTGGTGAGCGGCCACACCGATGCCCACGAAGCGCTGGAGCAGCTTTTGGCCGGCTGGCTGGGCTATGAGCGCGCGCTTGTGTTTGCCAGCGGCTATGCCGCCAATCAGGCGGTGTTGCTCGGCCTCTTGGGCAAAAACGATGTGTTGCTGGCCGACAAATATTGCCACGCTTCGATGCAGGAAGCCGCCGCGCTTTCCTCCGCTGCGTTCCGCCGCTTTGCCCATCAGCAATATCACCAGCTCGCCGCGCTGCTGCCGCAATATGCCGGCCGCTGCACGCTGGTAGCGAGCGAGGGCGTGTTCAGCATGGATGGCGATTGCGCCGACTTGCCCCGCCTGCACGGTTTATGCCGCGAACACGGCGCTTGGCTGCTGCTCGATGATGCCCACGGCTTCGGCGTGCTCGGCGATGAGGGCAAAGGCAGCGCCGCAGCCGCCGGCATGCAGCCCGACATTTTGATTGTCACCTTCGGCAAGGCCGCCGGCGCAATGGGCGCGGCGGTGCTGTGCAGCCACCACACCGCCGAATACCTCACCCAATTTGCCCGCCATCTGGTTTACAGCACCGCCATTCCGCCCGCCCAGGCCGCTGCGCTCGCCGCCGCCTGCACGCGCCTGCGCCAAGCCGATGATTTGCGCGCACGTTTGCGCAGCAATATTGCTTATTTTCAGACGGCCTTGAGCCAAATCGGGCTGGCAGAAAAATTATTGCCTTCATCCACCGCCATCCAGCCCTTTATCTGCGGCAGCAATCAGGCCGCGCTCGATGCCGCCGCCCGTTTGCGCGATTTAGGCCTTTATGTGCCCGCCATCCGCCCGCCCACCGTGCCCATGGGGCAGGCGCGCCTGCGCATCACCCTCACCGCCGCCCACAGCCGCGCCGATATCGAGCGCCTGGCAGAAGGTTTGCACAATGCCGTCTGAACACAAGCAACACATCGCCCGCGCGTTCAGCCAGGCCGCCGCCACTTATGACGATGCCGCCGCGCTGCAACGCCAAGTCGGCACACGCCTGCTGCATTTGCTCGAGCAGCGGCATCAAAGCAATCTCGCCGGCCAAACCGTGCTCGATATCGGCGCGGGCAGCGGCCATTTCAGCCGCATCATGCAGGAAAAAGGCGCTTGCGTGCTGGCGCTCGATTTGGCCGAGGGCATGTTGCGCCGCGTTCACGCACAACAACGCGCCGCCGCCTGCCTGCTGGCCGATGCCGAAGCGCTGCCGCTGGCCGGCGGCAGCATCGATATCTGCTTCAGCAGCCTGGCTCTGCAATGGTGCAATCTGGCGCAGGCCGCCGCCCAAATGCAGCGCATCACCCGCGCCGGCGGCTGCATCGCCGTGGCCACGTTGGCCGAGGGCAGCTTGTGGCAGCTGCGCCAAGCTTGGCAGGCCGCCGATGCCGTGCCGCATGTCAACCGCTTTTTAACACCCGCCGACATTCAGACGGCCTTTGCCTGCTTCGGCCAAATTGAAGTTTGCACCGAAACGATCACCCAAGAATTTACCGACTTGAAAAGCCTGCTCGGTTCACTCAAACATGTGGGCGCCAACCACGTTTTCGCCCGTCGCGCCGGCCTCACCGGCAAAGCGCGCTGGCAGCGATTTGCGGCGGCCTATGAAACGCTGCGCAACGATAAGGGCTTGCTGCCGCTGGATTATTGCATCAGCTATATTGTGATCGCCAAGCCATAAATCCGGCTGCGTACATTCGCGTTAATGCTTTATCACCTTTATACGAAAGGCCGTCTGAAATTGCTTTCAGACGGCCTGTTTGATTATCGACGTAATTGTATCGTGAAAAGCAAGAAAAAATGATACGGCAGGTAGGTTGGGTTGATAAACCCAACGTTTCAGACGATTTGTAGATTTGTTGGGTTTACCAACCCAACCTACCTGCCGGATTATTGCATCGGCTATGTTGTAATCGGCAAGCCATAAATCCGGCTGCGGACATTTGCGTTAATGCTTTATCGCCTTTATGCAAAAGGCCGTCTGAAATTGCTTTCAGACGGCCTTCTTTTCAAATATCAAACCGCAAACATCAAAACGCTTCGCCCACTTTCACGCCGCTGGCAATGTCTTTGGGCGTGGCCAATGCGGCCACAACGGCTTGGGCGGCTTTGAATTCCGGAGTGTCCATCATCGCGGCGGCATCACTCGGGCGCAAAGTGTTGGCCATATATTGCCAGCGCGCAGCCAAGTCCGGATTGGCGGGGGCGGCAAAGCCGTTGCGCAATTCATCCACCAAATCGGGGCGGTTGCACACGAGCACAATGTCGCAGCCGGCATCAAACGATAATTGCGCGCGCGCTTTGATGCCGCCGGCACCGCAAGCGCCTTCCATAGTGAGATCGTCGGAGAAAATCACGCCGTTAAAGCCGATTTTGTGGCGCAAAATCTGCTTCAACCACACCTCGGAAAAGCCCGCCGGCTGCGCATCGATTTGCGGATACACCACATGTGCGGGCATCACCGCAGCCATACCCTCGGCAGCAAGCTTGCAAAAAGGCACAATATCGGCCGCTTCCAGCTCGGCCAGGCTGCGATTGTCTTGCGGCAACACATGGTGGCTGTCGCCTTCCACAAAGCCGTGGCCGGGAAAATGCTTGCCGCAGGATTTCATGCCGCCTTTGTTTAAACCTTTTTGCAAGGCCCGCGCCAATTCGGCCACAATTTCGGCGCTTTGGTGAAAGCTGCGGTTGCCGATTACGGCGCATTGCCCCCAGTTTAAATCCAGCACCGGCGTAAACGACAAATCAATGCCGCAAGCGCTCAATTCGGCCGCGAGCACCCAGCCCGCCTGCTCCGCAGCGGCTTTGGCGGCGGCTTCGCCTTGCTCATCCCACATTTCGCCGAGCACATTCATGGCCGGCAGGCGGGTGAAACCCTCGATAAAACGCTGCACGCGGCCGCCTTCGTGGTCGACGGCAATAATCAGCTCAGGCGTGCGCAAGGCTTTGATTTCGGCCACCAGCGCTTTGAGTTGCGCCACATTTTCAAAATTGCGGCGGAATAAAATCACGCCGCCCACGGCCGGGTCGAGCAGGCGCTGCCGTTCGGCTTCGCTCAATTGGAAAGCCTGCACATCGGCCATCACCGGGCCGCGCGGAAGGGTTTGCATCATCTTGAATCGTTTCTTAAAAATGTTTCAGACGGCCTCTGAATCAATGGAGGCCGTCTGAAAAGTTGCAGGGAAAATCAAGGCAGATTAAGCGCTAAAAACAAGGTGTTGCCGCTGCGCTGCACCAACAGCGGCACATTTTTGCCCGCGCCTTCGATGGCGCTGCGGAAAGTGGCTTCGTCTTCCACGCTGGTTTGGCCCACCGCCAAAATCTCATCGCCCCGGCGCAGGCCGGCGCGCGCGGCCAAGCCTTCGGCCTTGGCCACCACCAAATGTTTGGCGCCGTCGACATTTTGCACATTGAGGCTCAAGCCCATATTGTCGAGCTGGAACGATTGCGTGTCGCCGCCGGCCGGCGGCTGGCCGCTGCCCGCTTCATCATCGCTCTGCGCATTGCCATCGGCCGAGCCCAGCTGCACCTTGATATCGGTTTCTTTGCCTTTGCGCCACACACCCAGCGTGATTTCTTTGCCCGGCGCAATCGCGCCCACCATCACCGGCAAATCGCTGGAAGCGCGCACTTCTTCGCCATTCACGCTGCGCACGATATCGCCCACCTGCAAGCCGGCTTTGGCCGCCGGGCTGCCCGGCAACACGCGCGCAATCAGCGCGCCCGTGGCTTTATCAAGCTCAAACGATTTGGCCAAATCATACGACACTTCTTGAATAATCACGCCCAATTGGCCGCGCTGCACCTTGCCGGTGGTGCGCAGCTGGTCGGCCACATTCATGGCCACATCAATCGGAATGGCAAACGAAATGCCCATAAAGCCGCCGCTGCGGCTATAAATTTGCGAATTAATGCCCACCACCTGCCCTTTTAAATTAAAGAGCGGGCCGCCGGAATTGCCCGGATTAATCGCCACATCGGTTTGGATAAACGGCGTGTAGTTTTCATTCGGCAGGCTGCGGCCTTTGGCCGACACGATGCCGGCGGTGACGCTGTTGTCAAACCCAAACGGTGCGCCGATGGCGGCCACCCATTCGCCCGGTTTCAAATCTTTGGCGTTGCCGATTTTCACCACCGGCAAATCGGCGGCATCGATTTTGAGCAGCGCCACATCCGATTGCTGGTCGGAGCCGATAAGCTTGGCGGTGTATTCGCGTTTGTCGTTGAGCATCACTTTGATGTTGTTCATGCCGCCCACCACATGCGTGTTGGTGAGGATGTAGCCGTCGGGGCTGATGATGAAGCCGGAGCCGAAATTCAGCTCGCCATCGTCATCTTGCTGCGGCACTTCGGGCATATTGGGCACCAAGCGCTTGAAAAATTCGTAAAACGGATCGTTGTCGGGAAACTGGCTCAAATCCATGCCGCCATCGTTGCGTGCCGAAGCGGCGGGCGCATTTTTGGTGGCCTGGATATTCACCACGCTGGGGCCTTCCTGCTCCACCAGCTTGGTGAAATCGGGCAGCAACATGCCCACGCTGCCGCCATCGGTTTTGGCTTCGATCGATTGCACAAATTCGCTGCCTTTTTCTTTGGCATCGCCGAAAAAGCTGCCTAACTTGTCGCAGCCGCCCAGCATTAATGCCGATGCCGTAAGCAAAACAAGGTATTTGGGCGTGGGGTTCACAGAATTTCCTTTGAAGTTTTTAATCGGTGTTTGGTGTGGAATTGTAAACGAAAACAAAGGCCGCCGCATCAGCCCCGGGCGGGCGCGGCCGCTTGAAAGCAAGGGTTTTACATATTTTTGCGGTTGCTTCGCCGGCAGATAAAGCAGGCCGTCTGAACGTTTCAGACGGCCTCTTGGCTCAGATTTTGCCCATCAGCACCGTTTTCGACGGATATTCGCATAAATCGTTGATGATGCACTGCTCACACAAAGGCTTTTGCGCTTTGCAGGTGTAGCGCCCGTGCAGAATCAGCCAGTGATGCGCATCGAGCAGAAATTCTTTCGGAATCACTTTCATTAATTTGTCTTCCACTTCACGCACGTTTTTGCCCGGCGCAATGCGGGTGCGGTTGGCCACGCGGAAAATATGCGTGTCCACCGCCATCGCCAACTGCCCGAATGCGGTGTTGAGCACCACATTGGCGGTTTTGCGCCCCACGCCGGGCAAGGCTTCCAGCGCTTCGCGGCTGCTTGGCACTTCGCCTTGGTGCTGATGCAGCAAGATGCGGCAGGTTTCGATAATGTGTTTGGATTTGGTTTTGTATAAGCCGATGGTGCGGGTGTATTCCATCACGCCTTCCAAGCCCAAATCCAGCATGGCCTGCGGCGTGCCGGCCACGGGAAAAAGTTTGGCGGTGGCTTTGTTCACGCCCGCATCGGTGGCCTGCGCAGAAAGCAGCACGGCAATCAGCAGCTCAAACGGGTTGTTGTATTGCAATTCGGTGGTCGGGTGCGGATTGGCGGCGCGAAAGCGCTCGAAGATTTCCCGGCGGATGTGTTGGTTCATAACAATAGGGTTTGTGTTGAAATATGAAGCGGATTTTACCCGCAAAATCCGGCCGGCGCGATAAACGGCTTTTATCTCGGCACAAAGTTTTCAGACGGCCAGCGGCTCATTGCACCTGCTCAGCGCTTTGCGCTTTGCGGTAGGCCCACGGCGCTTGCGGGCTTTGGGCGCGCCACAGGCCAAAGCGGCTGCTGCGTGCACCGGCTTCGGCGCGGCTGTAGGCGGCGAAATCGGCTTTATCCTGCCGCCGCTTGGCAATCGACACATAATGCCAAGCATGCCCCTCTTCGATTTGCGCCAGATTGATGTCGCGCCCGTGCAGGCGGATTTGCGCCACTTCACGCCCGTATTGGTCGGTGTCCAACACCGCAACCTCCACCTGCTGCCCGTCTATCAGGCGGCGCAAGGCATCGCGGGCGGCCATGCCGTGCGCCTGCTGCAACTCGGGCGCATCGATATAGGCCAGGCGGATTTTATGCCGCTGCCCGTGGCGGTCGGTGGCGCGCACGCTGTCGCCATCGTGCACAGCGGTAACGCGCGCCTGAAAGTGCGCGGCGCTTGGCGCGGGCGCAGCGGTTTCCGCTTGCCGCAGCCATTGCGCGCCCTGCTGCAACCAAGCGCTGCTCTCGGCATAACCCAAATGGGCGGCAAAGGCCGCTACGGCGGCTAAAAGTGCCAGTAAATATTTCATCAACACAATGCGTTTAATACCAATTCAAAAAAGTAAGCTAACAAGGCGGCGAGCCGCAGACAGTACAACGAGTACGGCAAGGCGAGACAACGAAGTTAGGTTATTTTTTTGTTGGTATAAATTTATTTTTTCAACAAACAAGGCCGCCTGAAAGCCTTTTCAGACGGCCTTGCCGACAAACGGAACATTAATTCGGGTAAATCACTTCCACGCCGCTCTGCTTGGCCAACACCAACACATCGGCGGCATTGTGGGCGAACAAACCGTTTTCCACCACGCCGGGAATTTTATTGATGGCATCTTCAGAAGTGATCGGGCGCGACAAATCCATATCGTGCACATCCACAATCTGATGGCCGTTAAACGTGATAAAGCCCACGCGCAATTCAGGCTGGCCGCCCATGGCCACGAGCTTGCGCGACACCATCGAGCGCGCCATCGGAATCACTTCCACCGGCAGCGGAAATTTGCCCAAGCGCGACACATATTTGCTCTCATCGGCGATGCACACGAAAGTATCCGACACATTGGCCACGATTTTCTCATTCAAATGCGCGCCGCCGCCGCCTTTGATCATTTGCAGCGAATGGTTCACTTCATCGGCACCATCCACATACACCGCCAAGCGCGACACTTCGTTGAGCTGCACTTCGGGAATGCCCACTTGCGCCAGCAATTCCGAAGTGGCTTTAGAGGTAGACACCGCGCCTTTGATGTGCTTGCCGCTCACGGCCAAGGCTTTGATAAATTCATTCACGGTGCTGCCGGTGCCGATGCCGATGTATTCATTATCGGGCACGAATTCCACGGCTTTTTCGGCCGCCAAACGCTTTAATTGTTCTTGAGATAGCATGATGGGAAGTTCCTCTTCTTTTTCCAAAAAATAATCAACACTGCTTGCTGTTTGCACTGCCGGATATCATTTTACAGCTGTTATGCTAACACTTTTTGACATACCGCGCAGCAGTTTTCAGACGGCCTGCAGCAACACCGCTGCCTGCGCTTCTATGCCTTCCTGCCGCCCCAAATAGCCGAGTTTCTCGTTGGTTTTGCCTTTAATATTCACCGATTGCAGCGGCAGCCCCAAATCAGCGGCAATATTGGCGCGCATGGCGGCAATGTGCGGCGCGAGCTTGGGCGCTTGCGCAATAATAGTGGTGTCGACATTCACCGCCTGCCAGCCCGCCGCCTGCACGCTTTGATAAGCGGCGCGCAGCAGCATGCGGCTGTCGGCATCTTTGAATTCGGCGGCGGTGTCGGGAAAATGGCTGCCGATATCGCCTAAGCCTGCCGCGCCCAAAAGCGCATCGGTAATCGCGTGCAAAAGCGCATCGGCATCGGAATGGCCGAGCAGCCCTTTTTCAAACGGAATAGTCACGCCGCCCAAAATCAGCGGCCGCCCGGCCACCAATTGGTGCACATCATAGCCTTGCCCGACACGGATATTCATGGTGTTTCCTTAATTAATTGATTGGTTTTTCAGACGGCCTTTGGTGAATTGGAGACCATCTGAAAAGCAAGTATTTGTTTAATGGTTTAATGGTTGATTCGGCATGTATAGGGAATGAATGAAAACTGACACAGACCGGCGCAGAATGTGCGGTTCAACCACGCACGCAGAAGCCGATTGAAACGCGTGCGTGGCTGCGCCACACACCCTACACACGATTTGAGACTTCTTATACCATTTAAAATAAATAATCTATAATAAAGCCCATTCACAAGCCACCAGCGAACAGAGTTTGTCTTTTTCTGCAACCAACGCA
>RCMY010001662.1_pt1 | contig 20896 bp, 19 predicted proteins | sample 2041341 | NCBI WGS metagenome assembly RCMY01 (sample SAMN09708234, study PRJNA481090) | Marine sediment metagenome, whole genome shotgun sequencing project.
GTACCGACCAGATTCACCTGAATGATGAAGTTGAAGGCATCCATCGGGAAATGCTTGATCGAGCCGTCTTCCTTGGAGCGACTGACGGTCTTGATCGCGTTACCGATACCGGCGCAGTTGACCAGGATGCGTTCCTGACCATTGGCGGCACGCGCTTTTTCAAAGCCCGCATCGACGCTGTCGTCTTCGGTTACATTGACCTTGCAGAAAACGCCGCCGAGTTCGGCTGCCAGTGCTTCACCCTTTTCCTCGTTGAGATCGAACAGAGCGACCTTGACGCCCTTGGCAGCCAGACGGCGAGCGGTTGCCGCGCCGAGGCCGGAAGCGCCACCGGTGATGACTGCGGAGATATTGCTATTGAGTTCCATATTCTTGTCTTTCCTTATGATCCTTACCGTTAGTGGTGAGCCTGTCGAACCACGCCTGTCGACGAGAGCCGTCTTTCGACAAGCTCAGGACTAACGGATATTTTTATATGCCAGCGCTTAACCGAGACGCTCGATAATCGTTACATTTGCCTGACCACCGCCTTCGCACATGGTTTGCAGGCCATATTTCGATCCGCGGGTTTCCATTGCGTTGAGCAAGGTTGCCATCAACTTGGTACCCGAAGCGCCAAGCGGGTGGCCCAAAGCGATCGCGCCGCCGTTGACATTGATCTTGTCACGGTCCGCGCCGACATGCTTGAGCCATGCCAGCGGCACGGGAGCGAAGGCTTCGTTTACTTCGTAGAGATCGATATCGCCGATATTCATACCGGCCCGCTGCAAGGCGCGGTCGGTCGCGAACAATGGTTCTTCGAGCATGATCACAGGGTCGCCTGCGGTTACGGTCATATTCACGATCCGCGCACGCGGGGTCAGGCCATGATCTTTCAGCGCCTGTTCGGAACAGACCAGAACCGCGCTGGAGCCGTCGCAAATCTGGCTGGCGTTGGCAGCAGTAATAGCGCCACCTTCCTGCAGCAGTTTCACTGCGCCGATGCTTTCCTTGGTCGCATCAAAGCGAATGCCTTCGTCGACCTTGTGCACATCTTCGCCTTCGGGTGTCTGAATTTTCACGCCGATGATTTCTCGGTTAAAGGCGCCGGATTCGGTTGCCTTGATCGCCTTGTGGTGGCTTTCCAGTGCGAACTGGTCGAGATCGTCGCGGGTAAAGCCGTGCTTCTTGACCATCATTTCAGCGCCCATGAACTGACTGAACTGGATACCCGGATACGCTTTTTCGAGGCCTTCCGATTTATTCGATCCGAGTCCCGCATCCTTGAACAATTTGAAGGTCGAACCCATTGGTACGCGAGTCATGCTTTCGATGCCGTGCGCCAGGACGATGTCCTGGGTACCCGACATGATGCCCTGGGCAGCGAACTGGATCGACTGTTGCGAGGAACCGCACTGGCGATCGATCGAAACCGACGGGATGCTGTCCGGAAGGTTGGAGGCGAGAACCGCATTGCGGCCAACGTCGCCCGATTGCTCTCCGCCCTGCATCACACAACCGGTGATCACATCTTCGATGGCGCTCGGGTCAAAATCATTGCGTTCGGCAATCGCGTTCAACGTGGCGGCACCCAGATCCACTGCATGGATTCCGGCCAAACGGCCTCCGCGACGGCCTCCAGCGGTACGGACCGCGTCTACGATATAAGCTACTGCCATGTTGTCATTCCTTTGACTATGTGAGAATCCTATAATTTAACTGACCGATTAAACCGCAGAGAGCCAAGCGTCAAATGAAAAAGCCGGTCATCACCATTGTGATAACCGGCTTTTTCAACTTCGATTTTCGCCCGATCAGGCAGGCACATTGTCTTTCTTGACCGTGATCACCTGAGGATAGGTGAACTCGAGCAGGCCTTCTTTGCCATATTCAGCGCCAAAGCCGGACTGTTTATGTCCGCCAAACGGAGCGAAAGGTGACAGGTGGAGGAATTCATTGACCCACACGGTGCCTGTTTCAAGCTGTTCGGCAACCCGGACGCCTTCGTCGGGATTGGCGGTCCACACAGCGCCGGCAAGACCATATTCGCTGGCATTGGCACGGCTGATCGCTTCGTCCGTGGTGCTGAATTTCATCAGCGGCATGACCGGACCGAATTGCTCTTCGGCAACAATCCGCGCATCTTCAGGCGGGTTGTCGAGAATTGTGATCGGCACATAATAGCCAGGGATGCCTTCTTCTTTCTGATCACCGCCGACGAGGAATTTATAGCCATTGTCCTTGGCATCCTTGATCAGTTCCAGCACCCGATCATATTGTTTCTTGTTCTGGACCGGGCCAACCGCGGTACCCTGTTGCGCGCCGTCGCCGACCTTCACGTTTTTCGCAAATGCGGCAATCGCAGCGCTGAGTTCGTCATAGATATCCTCGTGGATATAGATGCGTTTCGCAGCAACACAGATTTGTCCGGCGTTGGTGAAGCTTGACCAGAACAATTGCTCGGCGACCTTTTCGACATTGGCGTCGGGCAGGACGATCGACGCGTCATTGCCGCCCAGTTCCAACGTGATCCGCTTGAGATCCTTGGAAGCGCCTTCCATGATCTTCTTGCCGGTTGCGGTTGAACCGGTGAAGGTGATCTTGTCGATATCGGGATGCGAGGTCATCAACGGACCGAGGCTGTCTTCACCGGTAATGATATTGACGACGCCCGGAGGGGCCACATCCTTGATCAGTTCGGCAAGACGCAAAGTCGTCAATGGCGTGAACGGCGATGGTTTGAGCACGATCGTGCAGCCGGACAATAGTGCGGGGGCAATTTTCTGCACCGCCATCATCACCGGGAAATTCCAAGGCACGATACCGGCGACGACACCGACCGGCACGCGGCGCGTACGGCTCAGCCGTTGCTCCGTATCCTCATTAATCTCGTCGTCGAGCTCCAGCGTTGCCTGTGAACCCGCCATATAGGCAGCGCCGGCGATTTCGCCTTGCGCCTGAGCATGGGGCTTGCCTTGCTCGGCGGTGAGCAGGCGGAACAGCTCGTCATTATTCTCGTTGATCACGCCGGCAATCGCCTGGACCACTTTGCGGCGTTCGTCGATCGGTGTTTTCGACCAGGTCTTGAAAGCGGCGCGCGCAGCGGAAACCGCGCTGTTGAGTTCGGCTTCACCGGAGGCAGGAACCTGACCGATGACTTCTTCATTGGCCGGATTGACGACATCCAGCACATCCGTGGTACCGACCATCTCGCCGTTGATCAAATTCTTATATTGGGTAATCATTTCGCTCTCCTTTGGGGACTGCCGTTCACTTCTATTTGAGTCGTCTATACGCTATTACAAGGGTGCGCGCGCCATTCATTTTGATAGACTATATCGTATCGGCAGGGTTTTGAGCCCGCCGACAAAGGTTGATTTTGCGCGCTTGGGTTCGCCTGCCAGTTCCAGCGTCTCGATCCGGTCGAGCAGCTCGTTGAACAATATCTTCATTTCCAGCCGCGCCATGTGCAGGCCGAGACATTGGTGCGCGCCCGCACCAAAAGACAAATGCCGGTTGGGAGAGCGGGTCGCGTCAAATTTGCGCGGGTCGGGGAATATGCTCTCGTCATGATTGGCCGCAATATAGCTGATCATCAGCCAGTCGTTCTTGGCAATTTTCTGTCCGCCGAGTTCGGTATCTTCGGCGGCCGTGCGCATGAAATGCTGCACCGGCGTCGTCCAGCGAATCGCTTCCTCGACAATCCCGGGGAGCAGATCGCGGTCGGCCTTGAGCCGGGCAAATTGTTCGGGATCCTGTGCCAGCGCCAACATCGCTCCTGCGGTGGATGCCGAAGTCGTATCATGGCCGGCGGCGGCAAGAATGATATAATAGCCTGCCATGTCGCGGTCGCTGAGATGCGCTCCGTCGACTTTCGCATTGGCGATCACGCTCGCCACATCGTCCGTCGGATTGGCCCGCTTTTCCTCGGTCAGCTTGGCAAAATAGGCCTCGAAGTCGGCGACAGCGCCGACCACCAGCTGCATGATCTGCTCCGGCGTCATATTGGCCATGCCGGATTTGTTGAGATCCTCATCCTGTCCGCCGAACATCTGCTGGGTGAGAAACAGCATCCGCTGCTCGTCTGCCTCCGGCACGCCCAATATCTGCATCACCACATGGAGCGGATAAGGCGCGGATATTACAGGCACGAAATCGGCTTCATATTTGCCGTCTTTTTGAGGGGCGTCGAGCAGCCGGTCGACCGTGACTTTGGCCAGCTCCCTGACCTCGTCTTCCATCTTGCCGAGATTCTTGGGCATGAACCAGTCTTGCGTCAGTCGGCGATATTTCGGGTGAGTGGGCGCATCAAGAGCGACCAGCGAACGGACCAGATTGGGATCGCCGCCGGTGATCGTTTTGACAAAAGCACCGCTGTTCTTGTCGCTGAATGTGACGCTGCGCGGACTGTTGAGGAACAGCTTGTTGTCCTTGCTGATCCGCATCACGTCATCATAGCTGGTTACCAGCCAGAAAGGGTCGTGGATCTCATCATTGACCACTCGCACAACCGGCGTTTCACGACGAAGCCTGTCAAACCGGTCGAGCAAGCCATTCCAGTCGACATAATTGTCCGGGTCAACAATCGCCAGCGCATCCTCGCCGGTCAGAACTGGTTCTGCTTGGCTGGCCATCAGGCGGCCCCGCTTCCGGTCTTGCCCCAATATTCGTCTCGCAACAGACGCTTGTAAAGCTTGCCGGTCGCATGACGCGGCAGTTCCGGACGGAAGTCGATCTGGCGCGGGATCTTGACGCCGGAGAGCGACTGGCGAAGATAGGCTTCCAGCTCTTGCGCCAGCTCTGGTCCAGCTTCCGCCATGTCCATCGGCTGGATGATCGCAATCACCTTCTCACCCATATCTTCGTCCGGCCCACCGATCACCGCTGCATCGGCAACCTTGTCATGGCTGACCAGCAGATTTTCGATCTCCTGCGGGTAGATATTCACCCCGCCGGAAATGATCATGAAACTCTTGCGATCGGTCAGATAGAGAAAGCCGTCCTCATCCACTTTCCCGACATCGCCTAGCGAAGTCCAGCCCTTGGCATGGGTGGCCGCCTTGGTTTTCTCCGGATCATTGTGATAGACAAATTGGGAAGCGCTTTCGAAATAGATCTGTCCTTCTTCACCGACAGCGACTTCTTCGCCATTTTCATCGCAAATATGAATCTGGCAATTGACCGGCTGTCCCACCGTTCCCTTGTGCGTCATCCAGCTTTGGCTGTTGCAGAACACGAAGCCATTGCCTTCGGTGCCGGCATAATATTCGTTGAGCACCGGCCCCCACCATTTGATCATTGCTTCCTTGATTGGAACCGGCACCGGCGCAGCAGCGTGCACCGCGCTCTTGATCGATGACACATCATATTTGGCGCGGGTCTCTTCCGGCAATTTCAGCATCCGGACAAAATGGGTCGGGACAAATTGCCCGACATCGCAGCGATATTTTTCGATCAGCGCCAGCGCCGCTTCGGGATCAAATTTCTCCATGATGATGCTGGTGCCACCTAGTGCCTGGACCGCGATGTTCCAGCGCAACGGTGCCGCATGATAAAGCGGTGCGGGAGAGAGGTAGACGCAATTCTTGTGAAAACCGAAAATCATCTCGGCAAGCGCCCCGAGGGCATTGCGCCCGGCAATGTCTTCATCCTCTGGCAGAGGCAGCCTTATCCCCTTGGGTGTGCCGGTGGTGCCCGACGAATAGAGCATGTCGACGCCAGCTCGTTGATCGGCAATCGGCGTGGTCGGCATCGCCTCCAGCGCCGCTTCCATGTTGCGTTCGTCTTCGGCACCGAAAACCAGTTGCACGACGTCAGGATTCAAGGTCCGCACCTGATCGAGTATCGGCAACATCTGCTTTGATCCGATCAGCATTTTCGCGCCGGAATCTTTCAATATATAGCTGACTTCATCGGCGGTCAGGCGGCTGGAAATGGCGACCTGAATCAGGCCGGAGCGTTGCGATCCCCATGTGACGGGGAAAAATTGTGGATTATTTTCCATGCAAATCGCGACCGTATCGCCAATTTGCAGACCCCGGGACCGATAAAGCTGGGCGATCTGGTTGGACTGGCTATCGAGTTGACCATAAGTGATGATCTCTCCGGACCCGGCCATGATCACGGCTGGTTTGTCGGGATTTTCTTCTGCGTGCAGATAGGGATGCATATTGAGGCGCTCTCCAATTGGACGATCACCTTAATCCGGCGATTCGCTTGCCGCGCACCATGATTTAATTGCACGATTAAATCAACAAAACTATGTAACGAAAGATTAGCGTCGCATTTTCTGCCACACAAAGGCGATGAGCAGAATCACGATTAGCGTCAGACCGCCCAACGGGGCGAGGTAGAATTGCAGAAAACTATAGATGCGATTTTTCGATTCATCGGCCGGGTCGATAAAGACCTCGACTTCGTCGCCAACAAAATACTGGCACCATTTTTTCCGGGAAGGGGCAAAGCCGCCTTCAACCTCCAACCCGTCCCGGGTTGTTGCGACCGGCGCAAAGGAGGCCGTATTGCTATTACCGAAATTTTTCCGTTTGACCTGGCAGCGGGTGATGGTTGCCGGCTGCAGTTCGGCCGATCGCATCACTTCAACCCGGTCATGAACCAGCCATGCTGTCAAACCCACCGGCGACAGCAGCAGCGCCATGAAAATAATTCTCGCAACCCACATCCCGGTTTCTCCGCCAATCCTTAGCCGGTCACTCTGGAAGTCAGGCTCTAGTTCTCGACGTAGATATCCACCGGAACGGTCAAATCGGCGAATATCCGCCCGATCGGGGTCATGCTTGTAGCACCCTGTTCGATTTCATTTTCGAGCACGGTCTGGTTGGCAGCACCGTTGAGCAATACCATCACGGTACGCGCTTCACAAATAGCGGCTTTGGTAAGCGTCACCAGCGGCGTATCGCCGCCTTCGGGGAGCAGGCCAACCACCAGTTTTTCCGGAGGACCATCAAGCGCCTCTTCCAGATCGGCGCTATCCACCATCCCGGCGGTGCTACCGCCCTCACCCATGCCCAGCCAGACCAGATCTGCGGGCCATTTGGTGTCCCGCAGCCGCGCATCGGCGGCAGCGCCGGCCATATGATAATCTTCGTGATCCGGCGCCAATGGCAGTACCCGCGCGCCGCGGGTCAGAAACAATTGCGCCAGCTTTTTGGCATGGCTGCGCGGATCGTCGAGCGGGATCAGAAGATCGTCGGTCGGGATGATCGTGACATATTTCCACTTGATCTGCTTTTCCGCCAGCGCCTCGAGCACCGGCATCGCTTCTTCGCTGGCAGGCAAGGCAAGCAGGGCATCGCCGCGCGCATCAAGGGCGCTTTCGATGATGAACTGGATATCTCCGGCGACGGCAGAAACCATCTCGTCGGCGTCGTCAAAATTCCACCATTCGAGCATCGATTCCTCGTCTTCCGGCAAGTCATCCAGGTCAAAATTTTCTAATGCGTCTTCGAGTTTGCTCATTGCGATATCCAGATCTGTATCAAGTCTCCCGCGCTTCTAATCGCTGCAGACCTCAGCACAAGGGTAAATCCCGCTTTTAAAATTCTCCACTTTGCGCCAATTGGGGGCTGAAAAGGCGATATCTATATGACCGACAGCTATATTCTTACATTCACCGCGGAAGACCGGGTCGGCCTGGTCGCGGCGGTAACCGGATTTCTGGCAGAACATGACGGCTTCATCCTCGACAGCCAGCAATATGCCGATCTCGAGCAAGAGCGCTTTTTCATGCGAGTCGAGTTCAACGGCGCGGGCGAGCGGTTTCCAGCCGGTCTCGATGCGCTTCGCGACAAGTTTTCGGCGATCGGCCGGCAATATGCGCTTGACTGGACCTTGGTCAGCAACGCTATCAAACCGAATATTGTCATCGCGGTTTCGAAAGGAAGCCACTGCCTCAACGATCTCCTGCACCGCTGGAAAACTGGCGGATTGCCGGTCAATATTGTCGGTGTGGTCAGCAACCACGAAAGCCTGCGCGACCTGACCGAATGGCATGATATCCCGTTCCACCATCTCCCTGTAACCTCCGACAATCGCGCGAAACAGGAACAGGCGATCCTGGATGTGATGGAACAGGGACAGGCCGACTATCTGATCCTCGCGCGCTATATGCAGATATTGTCCGACGATCTCAGCGCCACACTGGCTGGCCGCTGCATCAACATCCATCACAGCTTCCTGCCCGGTTTCAAGGGCGCGAAGCCTTATCACCGGGCGCATGAGCGCGGCGTCAAGCTGATCGGGGCGACCGCCCATTTTGTCAGCGGCGATCTCGACGAGGGTCCGATCATCGAACAGGCGGTCGAGCGCGTCGATCACCGCGCCAGCGTCGAGGAAATGATCCGGATCGGCCGCGACGTCGAAGCGCAGGTTCTCGCCAAGGCGGTGAAATGGACTGGTGAACGGCGGATATTGCTCAACGGCAACCGGACGGTGGTGTTCCGCTAGAGACGTTTGAGAATATTAGTTCGCCGGTAACGGAGCATTGGCTTCGAGCAACATCCCGGCCGGCCGCAATATCGTCAGCGACGCCGGGGCACCGCTAAGCTTTTCGCGCGCCGTGATGTCAACTTGCACAAACTGGCCTTCATCGATCAATTGCGCGCTTTGCGTCCACGTCCATTCAAGACCGCCATTTTGCTCTTCACCACTGCTCTCGCCCAAGCTTGGCGGGCGCGGATCGGTCAGGATTTCAACCGCCCGGTTGCGGACCACCGATTGCGCGACCACACGCAGTTCCAGTTCGGCGGCATTGTGGGTGGTAAAAGCCTGCAGCCGGATCAGTGCCAGCGCGGCGAGGCTGAAAACCGACAGCGCCACGAGCATCTCGATCAGGGTGAATCCGCCCTCACCCGATTTTGTCCCAAGCCTAATCATGGCGCTGCTCCGGCGAGCTTCACATCGCCCATCGGCGCGATCAGGACGCTGCGGCTTTGTCCATCGCTCTGCAACACCAGTTCCGCCTGATCGCTGGGCAGGCCGGTGCTTTCGAAACTGATCATCATTGGTCCGTTTTCACCGATCTTGGCGCTGACTCCGCCGGACCAGTCTGTCGACACGAACGGCTTGTCCTCGATCACCGACCAGCTACCCTTTCGCCGTTCGAGAAAGCTGTAACCGGAGGGCGTGACCTGCACCGCCATCGGACGCGATTGCAGGATCGCATTGTCGCGTAGCGCCGCCGTGCGTGCCGCAAAGCGCTGGGCATCTTCCTCCAGATCGCTGTTGCCGCTCGGGAAGGAAAATATCACCACCGATGCCATCAGTCCGATGATCAGCAACACGACCATCAATTCAACCAGCGTAAAGCCGGCAGCATCATCGCCAGAGATTGGTTTGTTGAGGCGGTTCATCTATATCCAATTAGCGATTTGATCGGAGCGAGTCTTGCAGAATCCGCCATCCCCTGCAATGACAGCGGGATAAGATAAGAAACGCAGGGCAAAGGAAATTTCAATGGCTGACGTCGTCCTCTACGAGAAAAATGACCGCATCGTGACAATCACGCTGAACAAGCCGGAAACACGCAATGCGCTGTCGAAAGATCTGTGCGAAGCTCTGGTCAATGCGATCAACAAGGCCGATGCCGACGCCGGCGTCAGCTGTGTCGTGCTGGCCGCAAACGGCAAAAGCTTCTCTTCCGGCGGCAATCTCCACGAGATCAAGGCGATGACCGCCGAGCAGAATATGACGCCGCTGGAAATCGAGAACTGGTACAAGACCGGCATCCAGCGCATCCCGCTCGCTTTCTCCCAGATCTCTGTACCGGTGATTGCCGCCGTCAACGGTCATGCGATCGGCGCGGGCAATGACCTTACCACGATGTGCGATATCCGGATTGCCGGCGAAGACGCGATATTTGCCGAGAGCTTCCTGCGCGTGGGGATCATTCCCGGTGATGGCGGCGCCTGGTTATTGCCGCGGATCATCGGTCAGGCAAAAGCCAACCAGATGCTGTTCACTGGTGAATTTATCGATGCACGGAAAGCCCTCGACTATGGTCTGGTATCGGAAGTCGTGGCGAATGAGAAACTGCTCGAGCGCGCCTATGAACTCGCCGAAATGGTTGTCGGTCTACCGCCGCTGGCGATCCGCAAGACCAAGGAACTGGTCCGCACCGCGCAGAGCGTGACGCTGAAAGAGAATCTCGATCAGGCGGCTTTGTTCCAGGGCGTTTTGCAGCAACTGGATGATCACCGCGAGGCGATTGATGCGATACTCGAAAAGCGCAAGCCGGTGTTCAAGGGGGCTTGATCGCCAATAGGAAAGTTCGGGAGATGGACCCCTGCCTGCGCAGTGGCACCAGAAGGAGAGAGAGAATGAATAAGACCGCTATTTCGATGGTCGCCTTGATATTGGCGACTCCGATACAGGCCGCTCCTCCAGAAGGCATCGCCACCGAAGCGACCAAGACAGCCAATGCCGGAGTGGCCGCAAGCCTTCCAATTGCCGACCAGACAGATTTCGAAAATGCCAACCGCGGCTTTCTCGCCAAAATCGCGGACGACAACATCCTCAACGAAGACGGTTCGGTCGCCTGGGATGCGCGCCAGTTCGACTTTATCGAGGGCGCGGCTCCCGACACCGTCAACCCTTCGCTCTGGCGACAGGCAAAGCTCAACAGCATTCACGGCCTGTTCGAGGTTGTTCCCGGCATCTATCAAATTCGCGGCTATGATCTGGCGCAGATGACGCTGATCGCCGGCAAGACCGGCTGGATCATTGTCGATCCGCTGACCACGCCCGCACCGGCCAAGGCCGGACTGGCGCTCGCCAACAAGACGCTCGGCAACCGGCCAGTCGTCGCCGTGATCTTCACCCATAGCCATGGCGACCATTTCGGCGGCGTAGCTGGCGTGGCGTCGCCCGAGGATATCCAGTCGGGCAAGATACAAGTCATCGCGCCGCATGGCTTTCTCGCCGAATCGATCGGTGAAAGCGTAATCGCCGGAACCGCGATGAACCGGCGGGTACAATATCAGTTCGGCACCGCTCTTCCGGTTGGCAAGACCGGCCATGTCGGCGGCGGACTGGGTCAGAAAATATCGAGCGGCGATGTCGCACTGATCCCGCCCAACAGATCAATCAGCAAGGACGGCGAGAACCTGATGGTCGACGGTATCGCCTTTGACTTCATGGACGCAGGCGAAACCGAAGCACCGGCCGAGCTGGTTTTTTATCTGCCCCAGTATAACGCGCTGCACACCGCAGAAGTCGTGACCCGGACCTTTCACAATGTTCTGACCCCGCGCGGTGCGCTGGTTCGAGACACGCTGAAATGGAGCAAGGTGATCGATGATATGCTCGCTAGATATGGGGCCAAATCCGACGTCATGCTAGCCTCCCATCACTGGCCGATATGGGACAGCGACAATGTCCGGAGCGCTCTCAAGAACCAGCGTGGCATCTATCGCTACGTCCATGACCAGACCATGCGTCAGGCCAATCAGGGCGCGACCATGCACGAAATTGCCGAGAATATCGGCGAGCCGGATTTCTCCAAGAGCGACTTTGGCGTGCGGGATTATTACGGGACGCTCAATCACAACAGCAAGGCGGTCTATCAACGCTATTTCGGCTGGTGGGATGCGGTTCCGGCGCATTATCATGAACTTCCGCCGGTAGAAGCCTCGAAAAAATATGTCGCGGCAATGGGTGGCACAGCCAAGGCTCTGGCGGTTGGCGAGAAAGCCTTTGCCGCCGGTGAATATCGCTGGGCAGCAACCGTTTTCAACCATCTGGTGTTTGCCGACCCGGCGGATGATGCGGCCAAAAAATGGCTGGCCGCGACTTACGAACAGCTAGGGTTCCAGACCGAAGCCGGGACCTGGCGGAATATCTATCTGGTTGGCGCCAAGGAACTGCGTGAAGGCAATATTGTCAAGAATTCGATCAGCACCGCTAATGCCAAGGTGCTCAGCGGCATCCCGGCGGTCGACCTGTTCGACGCCATGGCGACCCGTTTCAATCCGGCGAAGATGCAGGGCGACGGCGGTGTCATCCGCTTCTGGTTCCCGGACCGGAAAGAAGCTGTCAGCATTGATCTGGGCAAGAGCGTGATGTTCCCGCGCAAGGAAGATTATGCCACGACTGCGGACGGATCAGAAACCCAGATCACCATCAGCCGCGCCTTGTTCACAAAATTGCTGATGCGCGAGGCCAATGCGCTGGAATTGATCCAGAACAAGGATATGATTGTTAGCGGCAATATGGCCTTGATGGCAGCTATGTTCGGTGCGCTCGACGAGGTAGACCCGCAATTTGATATCGTGACACCATGAACACGTCGGCACCAACCACCGTCCGCACTGAGCTTGTCGAAGTGCGTTTGTCCCCATCACCCGTCCTTCGACAAGCTCAGGACGAACGGAAAAAAGACCATGCAGAGATTTAACTTCCCCGTCGTCCAGCCCGATCCGGCGCTTGAAGAATTGCGCGGCGAATTGCAGACGTTTCTGAAAGAAGAACGCGATGCGGGTAATTTCAGGCCGGAGCCAGAATGCTGGATGGCCTCTGCCGACCCTGAATTTTCCAAGAAAATGGGCAAGCGCGGCTGGATTGGCCTGACCTGGTCGAGCCAATATGGCGGCCATGACAAGAGCGCACTCGAGCGCTATATCGTCACCGAGGAAACATTGCGCTCCGGCGCGCCGGTTGGTGCCCACTGGATCGCCGATCGCCAGCACGCGCCAATGCTGCTCGCCCATGGCACAGAAGAACAGAAGCTCGATATCCTGCCGCGGATCGCCGCCGGCGAATGCTATTTTGCCATCGGCCTCAGCGAACCAGGCGCGGGTTCCGATCTCGCCAATGTCAAAACCAAGGCCGAAAAAGTCGCTGATGGCTGGAAGATCAACGGCCAGAAAATCTGGTCCTCCGGCGCGCATATCTCGCACTATATGGTCGCATTGCTGCGGACCTCGCCAGCCGATGGTCGCAACCGCCATGTCGGCCTTTCGCAGATTCTGGTCGACCTGACCCTGCCCGGCGTCACCATCAAGCCGATTGTCGACCTTTCGGGCGACGCCCATTTCAACGAAGTCTATTTCGAGGACGTGATCGTCCCCGACGACTGCCTGCTCGGCGAAGAAGGTGGCGGCTGGGCGCAGGTGACCGGCGAACTGGCGATGGAACGCTCGGGCCCGGAACGGTTCCTGTCGAGCTATATCACGCTGGAAACCGCGCTGTATCAGCTCAGCGGGAAAATGGGTTCGGACAGCCATGGCCGGCTCGGCAAGCTGATCGCCAATCTCCGCACGCTGAAAGGCATGTCCTGGGGGATCGCCAATCTGCTCAGCCAGGGCGTATCACCGGAGACCGAAGCAGCGCTGGTCAAGGATCTCGGGAACCGGCTGGAAAATGATCTGACCCAGCAAGTCCGCGCGATGCTCGACGACCTGCCGTCCGAAGACTGGAGCCCGGATATGCGGCGGATCATGAATATCGGCGTGCTGCGCGCTCCGCCCAATACATTGCGCGGCGGAACAACCGAGGTCATGCGCGGCATTACTGCACGCCAGTTGGGATTACGCTGATGATAAATACAGATGGCATGGTCGCTGAAACCGCGGCAAAAATTTATACCGACCTGTGCGGCCGGGAAGTTCCCCATGAAGCCGAAGCGGGCAAATATCCACAAGCGCTTTGGGATGCACTCACAGAAAACGGCCTGCCGCTGGCGTGGGTCAGCGAAGCCAATGGCGGCTTTGGCGCGGGCTATGACGAAACTTTCGGCGCGATCTGGGCTTCGGCTCAGGCGGCATCACCGGTGCCGTTTGCCGAGACGTTGGTCGCCAACTGGATGCTTGACCGTGCCGGCCTTGCGCCAGCCGACGGCAGCGCCAGCTTCGCGCTCAGCGGCCATACGCCGAGCGCGGACATCCCCTTTGGCATGCACGCCGACAAGATCGTCCTGTTCGACGAGGCGCATCACGAAATTTCGATGTTCGACAATCGCGTTGCGGTGCGGTCGCCGGAAGAAGCCCTCTCGCCTGACGGCATGACGCAATTCATATTCTCCGGCCATCTGGCGGAACAATCGGCCAAGACCGATCTTTCGCGCCGGGCCGTCGAAGCGTTGATCCTGACCGTCCGCGCGGTACAAATGGCAGCAGCCATGGAAATGGCGCTGAATATGTCGATCGAATATGTCTCGCAACGCGAACAATTCGGCAGGCCTCTGTCCAAATTTCAGGCGATCCAGCATCAGCTGGCGGTCGCCGCTTCGGAATGCGCAGCGGCGACCATGGCAGCGACACAGGCCGCCAGCGCGATCGCCCGCCACTCCGATGATCCGGGACTGGCGTGGCACGAGGCAGTGATTGCAAAAGTCCAGATCGGCCATAGCGTCGAGGCGGTCACCGTGCCATTCCATCAGGTCCACGGGGCGATGGGCTATACCCAGGAATATGATCTGCACCATTATACAAGGCGGCTCTGGGCGTGGCGCGACGCGCTGGGCAACGAGCATCACTGGTCGAAACGGCTAGGAGAAGAGCTCGCCCTAACGTCGCCGGATGATATCTGGAAAGGCGTGACAACCGGCCAGTGGATTGCTAGTTAATCGCACGATTAAATGATTCCCGGATGGAGCAAACATGCTTCCAATCCTTCCAACGACAGGAGCAAATCCCATGAAAACACGCATCACCGAGCTTTTTGGTATCGAACATCCGATCATTCAGGGCGGCATGCATTATGTGGGATTTGCCGAGTTGGCAGCTGCCGTGTCCAACGCCGGTGGACTGGGCATAATCACTGCTTTGACCCAGCCTTCTGCAGAAGCGCTGGCCAATGAGATTGCCCGCTGCAACGACATGACCGACAAGCCGTTCGGCGTGAACCTGACCTTTCTGCCGGTCGTCAATTCCCCCGACTATGCCGGCATGGTCAAGGCGATCATCGACGGCGGCGTGAAAGTTGTCGAAACCGCCGGTAATAATCCGGTCCAGGTGCTCCCCGCGCTGCACGATGCCGGGATCAAGGTGATCCACAAATGCACCGCCGTCCGCCATGCGCTGAAGGCCCAGAGCATCGGCTGTGACGCGGTTTCCGTCGACGGCTTCGAATGCGGCGGTCATCCCGGCGAGGATGATATTCCGAACATGATCCTGCTGCCCCGCGCTGCCGACGAACTGGATATTCCGTTCGTATCCTCCGGCGGTCAGGCCGATGGCCGCAGCCTTGTCGCCTCGCTCGCGATGGGCGCGGAAGGCATGAACATGGGCACCCGTTTCATCGCTACCAAGGAAGCGCCGGTGCACCAGAATGTGAAAGATGCGATTGTCGCTGCCAGCGAACTGGATACCCGTCTGGTGATGCGGCCATTGCGCAACACCGAACGGGTGCTCAACAACCCGGCGGTTGAACGCTTGCTCGAAATCGAGAAAGAAAAAGGCGCCGACCTGCAATTCAGCGACGTCATCGAACAAGTCGCGGGTGTCTATCCCAAGATCATGCTCGAAGGCGACATGGACATTGGCGCCTGGAGCTGCGGCATGGTTGCCGGCCTGATCAACGATATCCCGACCTGCAAGGAACTGATCGACCGGATCATGGTCGAAGCGGACCAGATCATCAATCAGCGGCTCAAAGGTTTCATGGCGGGCTGAACGAACAGAAAAGCCCCCGGAATTGCTTCCGGGGGCTTTTGTTTAATGGTTGATCGTTTGGTTTAACGAGCAATCGCGTTGCCGATAACCGCTCCGATAATGCCGCTGGTGATCCCGATCAGGACTGCATCATTGCCGGACCGGACCCACTGATAGCCGCGCGGTGCATTGGACAAGCGGTAATCACGAGGGTTATTGATTACCCGGTAATTGGTCGCATAGCGCCGATCAAAACGTTGGCCCTTGGACCAGTTTCTATGATTCTGCTTCACCGCAACCGAAGTCCTGGTGTAGCGCGCCGGAGCAGCCTTTTGTACCGTGACTGTCCTGGTAACAACGCGTTTGTTTTGCTTGTTTGCTGCGGCCTTTTTATTCGACTGGTAGGTCGTTTTCTGGACCGTCTTGTGATTGGATTTTTCGACCGTGTTGCGTGGAGCGGCCTCAGCCTGCGCGGTTACGATCGGTGACACTGCCATTGTCGTCACTGCCAAAGCCATCAGAAACTTTTTCATATTCAATTCCTTTTTCTATCCGGCGCCAACTGCGGCGTCACAAACAGAAATAGGGGGAACCTGTCGCAGGACTTTGCCAGATTTACGGTTTTTTGTACTGGTTTGTCGCAGATGCAGGACTCCGTTCATCTAGCGATCAGCTAATGGACGGAAATCAGAAGCTGCAATGGCAGAAACTGCCCTCAGCCTTTGTCCTTGCTAGCCTGACTACCTCCATTGGTCATCAACTCGAAAACATCCGGCCGCGCATAATGGCCCGCGACATCGAGATCGAACTTGGCGCGCATCCGGTCGTCCAAATCCACTTCGGCTGTGAGGATCGCCTCCTTGCCATAGACCGGTCCTGCCAGCGGCTCACCCAAAGGCGAGATGATGCTCGATCCGCCGTTGATCAACACGATGTCCGGATCATTGCCCTCGCGCGCGTCAAACAGGTCAGGGCCGAGGTGGATCTTGCCCCGTTCCAGATATTGGCAGGCGTTGAGCAGGAAACTGCGCGATTCCCAAGCGAACACCCGCATCGCCGAGGCCCAGATTTCGCGGTCGTCGACGGTCGAGACGCAATAGAAATCGGGGTTGGCCGCGTAATAATGCGATCGCAGCAGCGGCATGTAATTTTCCCAGCAGATCGCGCTGACCAGCCGGCCCACTTCGCTGTCCATGATCGGCAGATCACCGCCATCACCCCGTCCCCAGATCAGCCGTTCGGCGGCAGTGGGGACAAGCTTGCGATGGACACCCATCAACGACCCGTCCCGCTCAAACCCGAAGGTCGAACAATGTAAAGTACTACCCCGCTTCTCGATCGCGCCGACGATGCAGGTCATGTCATTGGCGGCGACTAGCTCGGACAAGGCGGCAAAGCGCGCGCTCTCCAGCTCGACCGCATTATCGGCATACATCCGGAAAAGATCCCGCCCCTCCTCGGTGCGCGAACCGACGCGGGTGCCAAAATCCACGCCCTTGGGATAACCTCCGATATAGGCCTCGGGGAATACCACCAATTCGGTACCCGCCGCCTTGGCTTGCGAGAGCCAGTCGCCAAATGCTTCGATAGTCGCATCAGTATCAAACGGATCAGAGCCAGTCTGGACCACCGAAACAATCTTGTTTTTGCTCATCTGGTCCATTGCTGCGCTCTCTTTCTGACTTACTGAATATCCCACATCGTCAGAACAGAGCGTAGCGCGGTGACAAAAGCAAGCGGCTGGTCGAGCATCAGATGATGTTTCGCATTGGGCACCGCGATCATCGGTATATCGCCGCCGCCGAGTTCGCCGATATAGGCAGCACTATCGGCATCGAACAATTTGCTATTCTCGCCATAGACGATCGCCAGCCGGTGCGGCAGGTCGGCGATCCGCTGCGGCGCATGCATCCATTGGGCCTGGTCATTCTCGCTGCGGTAAAAGACCATCGGATCAAACTTCCATGACCAGCCACCCTCGACCTCATGCATGCTGTGATAAGCCATATATTCGAGCAGGAACGGGGTTTGCACATCCTGCGGCGGGGCCAGAACAAAGCGCCCGCGCGCGGTCTCGTAATCGGCGTAGACATTATTGGGCTTGTCCGACTTGCCGGAGCCGGGAGGTCCGCCACCACCACTGAAATGGGCGAGCAGCTTTTCCGGACGCATGATCATCAGGTCACAGATGATAAGCCCGCCAAAGCGCTCTCCCGCCATTTCCATCGCGGTCAACGCAACCCCGGAACCAAAGCTGTGGGCAATGATCTTCGGTTTGACCGGGCCGGAGAATAGATCGAGAGCCTCGGCCACCGCGACCATGCCTTTGGCGCGTTTGGCGTTGTCGCAATCATCAATAATTTCGCTGTCGCCCATGCCCGCCAGATCATAAGCGATTATGTCATAGTCCCCGGCCATAAACGGCGCGACGAAGGCAAAGCAGCGGGCGTGGGCGAGAAATCCGTGAGTCAGCAGCAGCGGCGGTTTGCCGCGCTCACCCCAACGGAAATAATGGACCTTGCGGCCATCAATCTCGACGAAAGCTTCTTCGCGCGGCACCGCCATCGCGTCGACAAACCATGCGGGCAGGTCTTGCGAGCCCGCCCACAGGTCAACAATATCAGTGCTGGTCATGGAGAGCTTATTCACCCTTCCAGTCAGGTTTGCGCTTCTGGGCAAAGGCGAGAGAGCCTTCCTGCGCATCCTTGGAGGTGAATACCGGCATCGTGATTTCCGCCTGTTTCTGCCACGCTTCTTCGCTGGTCCAATCGTAGCTTTCGTTGATGATCTTCTTGGTCGCTTTCAGCGCCAATGGGCCATTTGCGGCAATCGTTGTCGCCAGTTCAATGGCAGCCTCAAGAGCAGCGCCTTCGGTGACGCGATTGACGAAACCGACCTCATAGGCGCGCTGGGCGGTGAAGAAGTCACCGGTCAGCGCCCATTCCATAGCGATACGCTTGCCGACCAGCTGCTGAAGTTTGATGACCCCGCCAGCGGCTGCAACCAGGCTGCGCTTGACTTCAGGGATACCGAATTTCGCATTGACGTTAGCGACGCACAGATCGCAGGCCAGAGCCAGTTCGAGGCCGCCTGCCAAGGCATAGCCTTCGACCGCAGCGATCAGCGGCTTTTCCGGACCCTTTTCGGTGATCCCGCCAAAGCCATAGCCTTTTACCGACGGGGTTTCGCCGCGCAAAAAGCCCTTGAGATCCATGCCGGAACAGAAAGTCCCGCCAGCGCCGGTGATAATGCCCGCGTTGAGGCTATTGTCATTGTCGAGCTGCTCCATCGCCGCGCGAATGCCTTCGGCCGCAGCCTTGGTCATCGCATTTTTGGCGTCGGGCCGGTTGATCGTGACGATGATGAAACCGTCCTGAATATCGGTGAGTACTTCAGACATATTATTTCTCCTTATATTATCTCGTACGAAGACACGAAGGCACTAAGAATGATGGGCTATTGGCTTCGTGACTTAGTGTTCTTGTGCGAGTCCAAATTTCCTTCTCAATCCGCTGCGCGGGCTATGTTCAGTCAAACAAAAGGTTGGCCAGTTTCGACCGCTGATACGCAGCATCGCCGATCAGGGCGCCAGCCAATATCGCCTTGCGCCGGTGCAATTGCGCGTCGCAATCGTGGGTGAAGCCGAAGCCGCCGTGGAACTGGATCGCGCGGTCAGCGGACGTGGAATAGCTCGAGTGGGATTGTGCTGCCGCCATTCGCACGGCAACCTCGCCGCGGCCTTGTTCGCCCCAGCTATGCGCGGCGCTATAGAGATGCGTACGGGCTTTTTCATATTCGACATAATTGTTGACCGTCGGGTGCTTCAGCGCCTGATAGCTGCCGATAATTTTGCCGAATTGCTTACGGGTCTTGAGATATTCCAGCGTGTAATCGATGACCGACTGCGCTCCGCCGGTCATTTCCGCTGCGTGGATCAGGCCCGCAGCGAGCTCGATCTTCTCCAGCGCCTCGCGGGTGCGCGATGCGTCGAAAAGCGCATCAGCAGACACAGTCACGCCGTCCAAATTGATTTCATAGCTGCGTGCGGTTTCGTCGATGACCGTCTCGCGGCGCAATGCCTTGTCGCTCAGTGCCGACCGTTCGACCAGAGCAAAGCGCACTTCGCCATCGATCTTGATCGAGACAATGATCAGTTCTGCGCTATCCGCCCAGAGGACCAGTTGCTTCTTGCCCGCCAGTGTAACCGTGCCACCGCTCTCGACGCCAGTCGCATCGATATTCGACAGGTCCCAGTCACCATTGGCTTCCCGCAGGGCCAGCGTTGCCGCAGCGCCCTCGGCAATTTTCGGCAACCATTCTGCCTGCTCGGCTTCGCTGCCACCGGCGAGCAAGGCCTGCGCTGCGAGGGTCGTCGACCCAAAAGGATTGCTCATCAGATTGCGGCCCATCTGTTCGGCAATCGGGACCACTTCGGCCATCGACAGGCCCACCCCGCCATGGGCTTCAGGTATGGCGATCGCCAGCCAGCCGAGATCGCCGATCTCGCTCCAGATACCCGGATCATAGCCGAGTTCGTCGTCGATCAGCGCCCGTACCTTGTCGACGGGGCTTTTGTCGCGACAGAAATTGGTCGCCACGTCCATCAGTTCGATCTGCTCTTCGGTGGTTCCGATTGTGCCTAGATTATCCATGATATTGCTTTCTGATCAGCGAGTTTTGGGGAGGCCGAGCGCGTGCTCCGCGACGATATTGCGCTGGATTTCCGAGGTCCCGCCGCCGATGGTCGCCGAGAAACTGTTGAGATAGCTGCGATGCCAATAGCCGTCGTCGACCGCGTTCTCGTCGCCGACATAATAGCCGGCCTTGCTGCCCTGAAAAGCGAGCGAGAATTCGGTCAGTTCGCGGATCAACTCGGTACGCGCCAGCTTGTTCATCAGCGGTAGTCCCATTGGCCTGTCCTGCATCAGCTGGGGCATTCTGCGGCGGGTATTGTTGAGATTCAGCGCCTGGATATCGATCATATATTGGGTCATCTTGTCGCGCATCACCGGGTCGTCGAGCAAAGGCTTGCCGTTGCGAACCGAATTTTTCGCCAGCTCGACGATTTCCATCACGTCGAGTTCCTTGACGAAATAGCCGCCAACCGGCTTGACCTTGGCACCCCGCTCATATTCCAGCGTCTTCATCGCCATCGACCAGCCATTGCCTTCGCCACCGAACAGGCAGTCGCCGGAAATCCGGGCATCGGTGAAAAAGGTCTGGACAAAGCCATATTCACCAGTCAGCTTCTTGATACGGCTGGTGGTGATGCCGTCGATCTTCATCGGGTTGAGGAAGAAGCTCAGCCC
>RCMY010001865.1_pt1 | contig 20891 bp, 17 predicted proteins | sample 2041341 | NCBI WGS metagenome assembly RCMY01 (sample SAMN09708234, study PRJNA481090) | Marine sediment metagenome, whole genome shotgun sequencing project.
GTCGAGCCCACGGTGCTGGCCTCGCCGATGCCTTTTGCCCCGAGCGGATTGAGGTGGGTCGGGGTCTCGGTGTGCGATGCCTCAAAGCTCGAGAACTCTGCGGCCGACGGGAACGTGTAGCTCATGAAGTTGGACGTGATCGGGTTGCCGTCAGGATCGTAGGAGACCTGTTCGTAGAGCGCTTGCGAGGCTCCCTGAGCGATCCCGCCCTGCTGCTGGCCCTCGAACACCACTGGATTGATCACGGTGCCGGCGTCATCGACGGCGATGTGACGCAGCATGGTGACGGCACCGGTCTCGGTATCGACCTCGACGACCGAGATGTGGGTGCCGAAGGGGAAGGTGCCGTCGTCTTGCTTGAAGTCGAGCTGGGCCGCCAGCCCGACCGACTCGTCGGACTGATCGAGCACACCATCGGGAAGCTCTCGGGCCGCGGCTTCGGCCAGCTCACCCCAGCCGAGCGCCTTGGCTGGCACGCCGGCAACGCCGACGGTTCCTGCCTCGGTGTCGATGATGATGTCGTCGACCCCGGCCTCGAGCAGGTGGGCGGCGAGGCTTCGTGCCTTGTCGACCAGCGCCTCGGTTGCTTCGTGAACAGCCGACCCGCCCATCTGGAGCGAGCGAGCACCGCCGGTGCCGCCGCCGGTGCGGACGAGGTCGGTGTCGGACTGGATCAGTCGGATGCGCTCGACGGGGATGCCGGTGCGGTCGGCGACGATCATGGCGAAGGTGGTCTCGTGACCCTGACCATGGGCCGACGTTCCGGCCTTCATGGTTGCCGAGCCGTCGGTGTTGACCTCGACCGACGCGTACTCGCTTCCACCTCCGCCAGCGGTGACCTCGATGTAGGAGGCAACCCCGATACCGAGTTGGAGCCGATCGCCCCGCTCGCGGCGTGCGGCCTGCTCGACCCGCAGCTCGTCGTAGCCCGCGATCCGTGCCGCCTCGTCGAGTGCCTTGGTGTAGTCACCGGTGTCGTAGGTGACACCGGTGAGTGTCGTGAACGGGAAGACGTCGTTGGCGAGGAAGTTGCGGCGACGCATCTCGAGCGGATCGATGCCGAGTTCGAGCGCAGCTTGATCGACCACTCGCTCGATCAGCGATGCCGCCTCGGGCCGGCCGGCGCCGCGGTAGGCGCCGGTCGGCGTGGTGTTGGTGACGGCAACGGCGATGTCGAACCGCAGCGCCGGGAGGGCATAGGTTCCGTTCGACATGCGGCGGGTGCCAGCCGAGAGGAGGGCGCCGATGTTTGGGTAGGCGCCGGCGTCGCCGATGAGGCGGACCCGGAGGCCGGTGATGGTGCCGTCATTTTTCACACCGAGCTCGACGTACTGCACCTGGGCCCGAGAGTGGGCAAGCGACAGCATGGACTCGCTGCGAGTCTCGGTCCAGGTCACCGCCCGATCGGTGAGCAGCGATGCCTTGGCCACCACGGCGTGTTCGGCGTAGAGCCCGGCCTTGGCTCCGAACCCGCCGCCGACGTGCGGTGCGATGACGTGAATGGTCTTGCGGTCGATGCCGAGTGCTGCCCCGAGTTGGCGTTGCATGAGGTGCGGCATCTGGGTGGCGGCGTAGAACGTCATCCTGCCGTCGTCGGCGGGGAAGGCGGCGACCGAGTTTGGTTCCATCGGTGCGCCGGCCACTCGCTGATTGACGTAGCGACCACGGATCACTCGGTCGGCATCGGCGAGGACGTCGACATCGGGGTCGGTCGAGGTGGTGGCCAGGTTGTCGCCCTTGTCGGGGTAGATCAGCTCGACGCCCTCGTCGAACGCCGCCTCGGGGTCGATCACCGCCGGGAGCGGATCGATGTCGGCAACGACGAGTTCGGCTGCGTCCACTCCCTGCTGGAACGTTTCGGCGATGACAACGGCGATCGGGTCGCCGACGAAACGGACGCGATCGGTGGCGAGCGGGGAGCGGGCGAAGGCGTCGTCGACTTTCACGAAACCGTGATGGGGTTCGATGCCGAGATCGGCGCCGGTGAAGACGGCAACCACCCCGGGTGCGGTTTGCGCCTCCGAGACGTCGATGCTGTTGATCGTGCCGTGGGCGACGATCGAGCGCACAAAGATCGCGTGGGTCGTCGCCGCGTCGGTGTAGTCGTAGACATAGCGTGCCGCTCCGGTGAGGAGGTCGGGATCCTCGGTTCGAAGGACACGGTTACCAAGGATTGATCCAGCCATGTCGGTCAGCATGTCAGGTCGTCGGTCCGTCGGAAACCCGATCGCCAGGAAGCGACGAGCGAACCGGGGAGCGACTACCTTCGCCGCCATGACCGAGCGCAAGATCATCACTGTCCTCGAACCCAGCGACGAGTACTGCCACGAGCCCGATGCCGCCACCAACTACAACGAGTCGATGTATCTGAACGCCTTCGATCTCGACCAGGAGGTCGGGGGTTGGTTCCGGCTCGGCAATCGGGTCAACGAGGGCTACGCCGAGATGACCGTGTGCGTCTACCTTCCCGGCGGGCGAGTCGGATTCGTGTACGCCCGACCCGAGATCACCGAGAATACCCAGATGTCGGCGGGCGGTCTCACCATCGACGTTGTCGAACCCTTCGAGCATCTCACTGTCACCTATCGGGGCAAGGTCTGCTTGCTCGACGATCCGTCACAGATGGCCGAACCTCGGGTGGCGTTCAAGGAGAACCCGTGGGTCGAGTGTGAGATCGACCTCGACTTCCGTGGCGTATCACCGATGTACGGCGGCAAGCCGATGTACGACGACGGCACCGAGATCGAGGTCGAGGCCGAGAAGAGTTTCGCCAAGGCGCACTACGAGCAGCACGGCTCGATGAAGGGCACGATCCGCGTTGGCGAGGAGATCATCGATCTCGACGGCTTCGGGTTGCGTGACAAGTCGTGGGGTCCTCGCTATTGGCAGGCCATCTCGTGGTACCGCTGGCTGCCGTTCGTGTTCGGGGCCGATTTCGCCATGATGGTGTCGAACGTCGGTGGCCGCACCGGTGGCATGGTCCTCAAGGACGGTGAGTATCACCAGATCCGGAACGCAACGATCGAGTCGACCTGGGATGACGACAACTACCAGACCGGCATGGTGTGCCACGTCGAGACCGACGATGACACGTTCGAGGTTCGGGGCGAGGTCATCTCGCTGATCCCGCTACGCAACCGCCGACCCGACGCCGACGGCAATCAAATGGTCACCAGGATCACCGAGGCGATGACCCGCTATGAGTGCGATGGCCGCAAGGGCATTGGCATGAGCGAGTACCTCGACCAGATCGTCGACGGTGTGCCCGTTGGTCCCGACGTCAACTGAGACCCGAGGTCAACTGAGAACGATCCCGATGATTCCGGCGAGGATCATGGCGCTTGCCGCGAACTCGGTGCGTCGATGGTGCTCGTGATGCACGGCGATGCCGATGACGAACGCGAGCACGAGTTCGACCTGTCCGAGCGTTCGCACCTTGGTCGGCCCCTCGATGGCGATCGCCCAGGCCCAACACGCTGACCCGCCCAGTGAGAGCAGCCCCACCGGAAGCGCCGTTCGCCATGATCGGGCGACACGGAGGATGGATTCGCTCGGAGCGATGATCAGTCCGGCACCGTTGATCGCAACTTGCGATGCCAACATGGCGACCAGGGTGATCAGCGCTCGCTCGAAGTCGCCAACCCCGGCAATCGACCCTGATGCCGAACGAATGCCGACCGAGGTCAGGGCGAACAGGCCACCGGCGGCGACACCGAGTAGTGCAGCCGGGTCGACCCGGTTGAACGCCTCGCCCGGGTCGGCGATCCGCTGGCTGGCCAACCAGACGATGCCAACGAACACCACGAAAACTCCGAGCCAACCGAGAGCACTCGGGACCTCACCGATCAAGACCGTCGAGGCGATGGCAACGAGAATGACCTCGCCCTTGGCATAGACCGTGCCGATGGCGAAGTCCCGGAGCCGAAACGACTGCAGCAGACAGAGCGTCCCGAGGACTTGGCTGATGCCTGCCCCCACGACGATGGGAACGAACCGGAACGAGATCGTCGGCGGCGCATCCCAGCGAACGGCGGTGATGCCGAGCGCAAGCAAGGCAAACGGCAGGGCGTAGACATAGCGGACGTACCCGGCCTCGGTCACGCTCAAAACCGACCGAAGGCGATGTTGCTCTGACGTGCGAAGGATCTGAAAGACCGCGGCCGCCAGCGTGATCACGATCCACACGGCATCGCTCCTGTCTCACATTGTGAGATAGACATCTTCTGGCCCGGTCAACGAGGGGCGTAGGGGAATCGCCTGGTGAACTCCGCTCCGGCCGCAACCCACCGAACGACTCCGTGCGGTGCGAGCCGTCCGGACCGAACCTGGGCCAGCCAGTACGCCTGGCCTTCCGGATCGGCACCCCGCCCCAGCACGTTGCGATACACCAGAGCGATGAACGCCTCGTCGGTGAGTGAACCGTAGGTGTTGCCGAATTCCTGCGATGCCGAGAACGACCAGGCGACGTCATCGAACGAGACGCCGGTGCCGACCCGGCTGAGCCAGTATTTGGCACCGGCAAGGTCAGGGTCCCGATCGAAGAAGGCGCGATACAGGCGAAGGAACTCGGCGTCGGTCGTCTGGTAATCGGTGGCGGCCAGGATCTCGTCGAGCGATGTCGCCTCGGCGATCGGGCCACGTCTCGTCTCCGAAGGTCCGGGACCGGTCGAGGGCGGCGCAACCGAGTTGGTGACGAGGTAGACCAGATTGTTTCGCTTCGAGGTGATGTAGAGCTCACCGTCGGGTCCCTGGCCGAAACGAACGTCGGCACGAGTGGTTCGATAGGTCGGCGCGTCATCGAAGACGTCGCGCAGCGACGACCGGGGGAGCGGGGCCGTTGCCGGGTTGTTGTCGTTGTCGAAGAGAATCGGGCTGCGATGCAGCGGCGTCTGAGTGAGTGCCGAAGGCGGCTGTCCCGGCCCGAGACGGCGAACGGTTGCGACCAGGTCGTTGATCGACGCATGGAAGAGGTCACCCGAGATCGGGAAGTCGGCGGCGAAGAACTGTCCGTCGAGGGCCGATCCGTTGGTGATTGCGTAGCCTCCGGCGATCGATTCCCCGGTGACCGAAGCGCCCGGTGCCCCCTCGTGTCCGTACTGGGCAGCGGGGTAGGTGTAGCCGAAGTCCGACTCGTTCGCGGGCAACGCGGTGATCCCGGTGAGAACGCCGGATCGGGCGTTGAGATGCACGAACGTGCCTTCGCGGTCGGACCAGCCGTAGTCGCCGCCCGACTCGATGATGTTGAGTTCCTCGACGTTGTCACGCCCGGGTTCGCCGCTCAGCAGGATGGTGCCGCCGGGGTTGGGAGCAAAGGCCAGGGTGTGGGGATTGCGATGGCCGAGTGAGTACACCTCGTCGAGCATCGACGGGTCGCCAACGAAGGGATTGGAGGCGGGGATCGTGTACGGATCACTTCCCGATCGGCGAGGGTCGATGCGCAAGATCTTGCCGAGGGCATCGTTGCGTTGTCCGCCGCCGGCGGTCGCGGAGAACTCGCTGCCGTCGCCGTGCGCGATGAAGAGCAGATTGCGGTTCGGGTTGGTTGGCGAGGCGGTCGGGTCGAAGGCGATCTGGCGGATGGTGTGGTCATAGACCGGCATACCGACGCGGAACACCTCTCGATAGGTGTTGGGATCGACCGAGCCGGCAAGCGAGGCGAACTCCAACAACACGCTGTCGGCTCCGACCGGACTGGCGACATCGCTGAGATAACGGTGGCCCTGTGTCGAGGCGGGTCTGGTCTCCATCGCCGAGACGTAGAACAGGCCGTTGGTTGCGAAATCGGGGTGGAACGCCACCGACCGCAAGCCGCTGTGAAACGCGTTGGAGTCGTCGAGTTCGCGACCCGTTGCGGCGGCGATCGCCGAGCCGACATCGAAGAACACGATGGCTCGGGGCGTTGTTGCCCGATCGACGATTTCGTAGACGATGCCGTCTCGTTCCTCGACAACGAAGAGCCGGTCACCGGTTGTTGCCATGGCGTTGATCCGAGGCGGGTCACCGTTGTCGCTGTTGGGGATCTCGACGAACGGGCGAATCTCGACCGTTAGCCCGTCATCGGCGATGGCTCCCGGTAGCGAGTTGTCGGCCCCCGATGCGACGGGGGACAACAACTGGCTCAGAAGAAAGGCGGCAAGCGCCGCCGACCCGAGGATGCGGCTCGTCACCGGATTGCTTGCCACACGCGCTCGGGTGTCAGGGGCATGTCGATGTGACTGACCCCGAGATAGGCGAGTGCGTCGATCACGGCGTTCTGCACGGCTGGTACGCCACCGATCGTGCCTGATTCGGCAATCCCTTTTGCCCCGAGGATGTTGCCGGGGGCGGGGTGTTCGGTGAGGTGTGATTCGAATGACGGGAACTCGGCTGCCGATGGGATCCCGTAGTCGAGGAAGCTGGCGGTCAGCGGGTTCCCCCGTTCGTCGTAGACGAACTCCTCGTACATGGCCTGGGCGATGCCCTGGGCGAGACCGCCGTGCACCTGGCCCTGCACGATGGCCGGGTGAATCATGGTGCCCGCATCGTCGACGGTGACCATGCGGCGCAGTTCGACCTCGCCGGTCTGGGTGTCGACTTCGACCACGGCGGCGTACATGCCGTAGGGAACGGTCGGGGTTTCCTGGTCGTAGTCGGTTTCGCACTTGAATCCGAAGTCGTTGTCGGTGTCATCGCTGGGATCGTCGTTGGTCGACTTCAGCGCTGCGATCTCAGCCCAACCGACGGTCGTCGCACCGGGTGATCCGGTGACGCCAAACCGACCCGTTCCCACATCGAGCACGATGTCGACCTCGTTGGCCTCCAGCAGCTGGGCGGCAGCCCGGCGTGCCTGGTCGACCAGCATGCCGGTGGCAATCGCAACCGCCGATCCAGCTTTCTGGGCCGAGCGTGATCCACCGGTGATACCGCCACGGGGCACGATGTCGGTGTCGCCATGGACCACCTCGACCTGATCGATCGGAACGCCGGTGCGTTCGGCGACGAGCATGGCCCAGGTGGTGTAGTGGCCCTGGCCGTACGGCGACGACCCGGTCAGAACCCGCATGCGGCCATCGGCCAAGAGCTCGAGCGATCCGTACTCGGTGCCGGCAACGCCTGCTGTGCGATCGATGAACGACGACAGGCCGATACCGAGCGCCTTGGTGTCGCCGTTCGCCTGGCGGTTGGCCTGCTCGTAGCGGAGCGACTCGTACTCGACCAGCGTCGCCATGAGTTCGAGCGCTTCGGGGTAGTCACCCGAGTCGTAGAGGACCCCGGTCGGATTGCGCCACGGCATCTGCTCGGGCTGCAGCATGTTGGTGCGACGAACATCGAGTGGATCGAGTCCGACGTCGGCGGCGTACAGGTCGATCGCGCGGTCGACCATGGCCCCGCCCTCGGGGCGCCCGGCGCCGCGGTAGGCGACGGTCGGGGTGGTGTTGGTGACAACCGCATGGGTCGTCCACCGACAGTTGGCGACGTCGAGCGGGCCCGGCATCACCATGCCCGTGTTCTTGGCCAGCACCGGCCCGGCGACGGGATACGCACCGCAGTCGACCTCGATGCGGGCTTCCATGGCGTGGATTCGGCCGTAGCGGTCACCGCCGATGGTAATGGTCTGGCGTTGGGCTCGAGAATGGCCGAGGCCGATCATGTCTTGTGATCGGGTCGGCACCCACCGAACGGGTCGACCGGCTCGTTTGGCCAGGAACGGCAGCAGAAGGTCCTCGACATAGAACCGGGCCTTGCTGCCGAAGCTGCCGCCGACATCGGCGGTGATGACGCGAACGTCGGTTGGTTCGAGTCCGTAGACCGCGGCCAGACCTCGCTGGATCGGGTGCACACCCTGACAGCTGGCGTAGTGGGTGAGGCGGCCGTCGTCGCCCCAAACCGAGGCGGCGACGCGGGTCTCGAGCGGGCACGGCGCGAGTCGTTGGTTGATGAACGTCGTGGTGACCACGTGCTCGAGCCCGGAGAAGTCGATCGGCTCGTCGACGCCGCCCGACGATTCGTGAACGACGTTGGTTCCGACCGACTCGAACAACAGGGTGTCGCCGGCGAAAGCGGCGTCGAAACCGATGACCGGGGGCAGTTGGTCGTAGTCGATCACGACCAGCTCCGCCGCGTCGGCGGCCTGTGCTTGGGTCTCGGCGACGATGGCAACGATGGGTTCGCCGACGAAGCGAACTCGATCGAGAGCGAGCAGCGGCCGGGCCGTTCCCTCGGGGTAGTCGGGTGGACTTCCCGGCATCAGCCCGAGATCGTGGTCGGCGCCGGTGATGACATCGACGACGCCGGGCGCCTTTCGGGCCTCGGCGACATCGATGTTCGTGATGAGGGCATGGGCTTCGATCGAGGTGACGAAATGGGCGACCAGACAGCCGGGGAGATCGATGTTGGCAACGAACGTGGTGTCACCGGTGAGAAGGTGATGGTCTTCGAGTCGAGCCGGGCTGTTCTCCATCGCTCTGTTGTCCGGGGCGCTGTCGTTCATGAGCCCGTGAACTTCGGTGGGCGTTTCTCGAAGTACGAGTCGATCCCTTCCTTGAAGTCGTTGGACTTGAACAGCAGCATGACCTGGAGGAGCACATGGTGGCTGTGGCTCTCGAAGTCTTCGGTCCAGGCGTGGCGGTAGAGGCGCTTCATCGCCTGGATGGCGAGCGGTGCGTTCGCCGCAATTTCGGCTGCCCAATCCTTGGCGATGTCGGTGAGCTGGTCGTCGTCGACCACCAGGTTGACCAGGCCGTACGCTTCGGATTCTTCGGCGCTCAGGGTGCGTCCGAGGAAGCCGATCTCGGCCGCCTTGGCGTGTCCGATCAGGCGGGGGAGATACCAGGTGCCGCCGCTCTCGGGAACGACGCCACGTTTGGCGAACGCAGGAGCGATCTTGGCCGAGCGGGCGGCCAGGCGGATGTCGCAGCCCAGAGCCAGGTCGAGGCCGTAACCGGCGGCCGCACCGTTGAGGGCACAGATGGTCGGTTTGTCGATGTTGAACAAGATGTTGGTCGGCAGGGTGCGGGTGCTCTGGTGCCGCATGCCTTTCATGGCCTGATCGCCGCCGATACCGGAGCCTTCGGCGGCATCGACCAGGTCGAGACCCGAGCAGAAGCCCCTGCCCGCCCCGGTCAGGATGATGCAGCGGACGTCGGTGTCGTCGTCGGCCTGTTCGAGCAACTTCCCCAGCGTCATCAGCATCTTCGACGAGATGGCGTTGAGCCGGTGGGGCCGATTCAGTGTGATCGTCGCGATGTGGTCGGCGACCTCGTAGAGGACTTCGGGTGCTTCGTTCGTCTCGGGCACGGTCTTGTTGGACATGGTGCCTTTCTAGCTTGCGTCGGCGTAGTGAACGAACTCGACCCAGTTGCCGTCGGGGTCTTCGACCATGGCGATGGTGACCCCGGGTCGGATCTCGGTCGGAGGGACGGGAACCGGTGCACCGGCTGCTTCGCAGGCCGCAGCCATCTCGGCAACGTTCGAGCAATTGATCGTGAAGTAGCGCAATCCTGATGCACCGACGAGGCCGCCAGGAGCGGCGGTCGCCGCCGGGTTCTCGACATGCTTGACCAGTTTGATCATCGAGTCGCCGCACATGAGGCGATGCATCGTTCCCCCTCCTGGCGCCGGGGTGTCGGCGGTGTGGTCCAGCCCGAGCGTGTCACGGTAGAAGGCGAGTGAGCGCTCGGAGTCGGTGATCACGATGCCCAGATCGATGGCGGACTTGGTGAAAGCGATTCCCATGGAGCCGGACGTTACACCACCTGGTATTCGCGCAAGCTGTGCGATACCCGATCTGCGAGTCGGGGCCCCATTCGCACCAGTTTTCGGCACTCGGGGAACCAGCTGGGGTGGCGACACGTCTGAGTGCCATGAACCGAATCTTCCCTTCCCTCGCAACCTTTGCCATGTTCACCCTGGCCCTCGTTCTGCTGACTGTTGGCTGTGGCAGCGCCTCGTCGGAGACGGCCGCCACCGACGATCCGCCCACCACCACAGGAGAAGAAGCGTCCACGGATCCGGGGTCGAGTCCCGACCCCGACGCCATCGTCTTCATCTGGGAGGAGAATGGCGGCTGCCTCCAGGGTGGCCCCAATTGCGCCCGCTACGAGGTGACCGCCGATGGCGGCGTCTCGACGTTCCGAGCCGGTGACGATGACACCGGCCCGGTCGCGACCGGGTCGGTGTCATCCGACGATGTTGCGGCGTGGATCGACATGGCGGGTAGCACCGACATCGACGACCTCACCGGACGCGTCGGTCCCGGTGAGCTGACCGCAGCCTTTGATGGCGTCGACTACCAACTCTCGGCTCCATTCGCGAACGTCGAGCTTTCGAGCGTCGATGTCGAGTTCGACGAGGGTGAGCCGTTCTTTGCTGCGGCAACCTCGTTGGCGAGAGCGGCAGGCGAGGCCGCCCCGCTGCCGATCGAGATGCGCTGAAGTACCTCAGCCCGCCAGAACCTCGGCGACCAGTTCCCTGGCGGCCGCCTGCACCTCGGCCAGGTGGTCGTCGCCACGGAAGCTTTCGGCGTAGATCTTGTAGACATCTTCGGTCCCCGATGGCCGGGCCGCGAACCAGGCGTTCTCGGTGCTGACTTTCAAGCCGCCGATCGCCTCGCCGTTGCCGGGAGCTTCGGTCGCCTTGCTGATGATGGCCTCACCGGCGAGTTCGGTCGCGGTGACCTGGGAAGGGGAAAGAGCCTTGAGGATCGCCTTCTGCTCACGGTCGGCTGGAGCATCGACTCGGGCGTAAGCCGGAGCGCCATGGCGCTCGGTCAACGCGGCGTACCGTTCGCTTGGGCTCGACCCGGTCACCGCCTGGATCTCGGCGGCCAGCAGACAGAGCAGCAAACCGTCTTTGTCGGTGGTCCACGTGGTGCCATTGCGGCGAAGGAACGAAGCGCCTGCCGATTCCTCGCCTCCAAAGCCGATCGAACCGTCGAGCAGCCCCGGCACGAACCATTTGAATCCGACCGGCACCTCGACCAGTTCCCGGCCGACTTCCCGGGCCACTCGATCGATCATCGAGCTCGAAACGAGCGTCTTGCCGATTCCGGCCGATGCCGACCAGCCGGGCCGGTTGGCGAACAGATACTCGATGGCGACGGCCAGGAAGTGGTTGGGATTCATCAGGCCGGCGTCGGGGGTCACGATGCCATGGCGGTCGGCGTCGGCATCGTTGCCGGTCGACAGGTCGTACGCGTCACGGTTGGCGATGAGCGAAGCCATGGCATTCGGGGAGGAGCAGTCCATCCGGATCTTGCCATCCCAGTCGAGCGTCATGAACCGCCACGTCGGATCGACCAGCGGGTTGATCACGGTGAGGTCGAGCCCGTGGTGCTCGGCGATGGCGCCCCAGTAGTCGACGCTGGCGCCCCCGAGCGGGTCGGCGCCGATGCGGACTTCGGCCGATCGGATGGCGTCGATGTCGACGGCGTTGCCCAGGTCGGCAACATAGGCCGCCCGGTAGTCGTAGGTGTGCGTTGTCGCCGCGGCCAGGGCTGTCGCATACGAAACCCGCTTCACATCTCGGTTGCCCTCGGTCATGAGTTCGTTGGCTCGATCGGCGATCCACCCGGTGGCATCGATGTCGGCCGGGCCACCGTGCGGTGGGTTGTACTTGAAGCCCCCGTCGGTCGGCGGATTGTGCGAGGGGGTGACGACAATGCCGTCGGCCTGACCGCGCCCACCCTGACCGCGCCCACCCTGACCACGCCCGTCTCCCCGATTGTGACCGAGGATCGCCAGCGAAATACCAGGGGTTGGCGTGTAGCGCCCGTCGACATCGATCATCGTTGTCACCCCGTTCGCGGCGAGAACTTCGAGGGCGGTGACGTGCGACGGTTCGGACAGGGCGTGGGTGTCCTTGCCGATGAAGAGTGGGCCGGTGATGCCCTGGCCGGCCCGGTACTCGCAAATCGCCTGGGTCGTTGCCGCAATGTGCGCTTCGTTGAACGAGCCATCGAGGCTGGTTCCCCTGTGTCCGGACGTTCCAAACGCCACTCGCTGGTCAGGATCGCCGGGGTCGGGGCGAACGGAGAAGTAGGCGGTGACGAGCGCAGCCACGTCGACGAGATCTTCGGGTTGAGCGAGCTGACCGGCACGAGGATGCGACATGTTCTCGATGGTACGTCTTGTCGACGGTGCGTCCGCCGAGGTTGTCGTGACTGCTGCGGTCAGCGACGTGCCTCGACCACATCGAATGCGGTTTCGACCGAGGCGAGTGCTCCGAGCACCACATCGTCGAGGTTGAGTTCGGCGAAGCCCAGACCGTCGGCTCCGACGGCTCGCAGGTCGTCGAGTACCTCGGCGACGAGGTCACGGAGCTGTTGGTGCTGGGTCGACTGGTAGAGGTCGAGGAGCCAGTCGATGCATCGATCGATCGACAACGAGGCGCCGGGGGCGCCTTCGAAGGCTGCGGTCCAGAAGTCTTGGCTCTGCTCGATGGTCGTGCGGTGATCGGTCGTGCTGTGGCTCGTTTGGGTGGAGATGATGGTCATCGTTCGCTCCTCGTTCGGTGGGTTGAGACGAACCTACGACGATCGTGGTTCCGCGGAATCGGGGATGTCCCCCCGGTCTCGGACTACGTTCGGGGCATGGCGCTTCGAGTCCTCACCCTCAACATCGGATCCTTGCTCGAGCCTGACTGGGATCGCCGGCAGCACGAGATCGTGGCGTGGATTGATCGTCTCTCGCCTGATGTCGTTGCCCTGCAAGAGGCACAAGAGAGCGATGCCACGCCAAACACCGCAGGCTGGCTGGCCAACGCGGCGAGCGGTGACTGGCATTGGGCGTTCGGCGGGGACGGTTTCGACGGCGACTTCTGGCCGGATGCGTCGGTTCGTTTCGGTTCGGCGGTGCTGTCGCGCTGGCCAATCGAATCGTCGACCTACCACCGACTCGGATACGACGAAGACAACGCCGACGCGTTCGTGCGCAGTGTCCCGTGGGAACTGTTCCACGTGCGAACCAGCGGGATCGATCTGTTCTCGACCCATCTTGCTCCCGCCCCCAGCCACGGCAACCATCGTCAACGCCAGGTGGTGGAGATCGATCGCATCATCCGGGCGACCAGAGGGACGATCGACGACGTGGTGCCGGGTAAACGTCGAAGCGGATTGCCGCCGATCCTCTGCGGCGACTTCAACGCCGAGGCACAGAGCGACGAGATCCGTTTCCTCTGCGGATTCACGACACTCGATCGACAAACCACGTCATATCAAGACGCCTGGGCGGTGGCGGGCGACGGTGGCCCTGGCTACACCAACGACTGGCAGATCAATCCGTACGCCGCTGCGCTCAACGTGCATCGGAAACGGATCGACTACGTGTTCGTCGGCGATGCGTTCATCCGGGTCGGATCCGCCGGTCGGGTGTTGTCGGCCGAGGTGGTTGCCGACGTGCCATTGACCGGCATCGTCGCCAGCGACCACGCAGGCATCGTGGTCGAGGTCACCTGGCCGGATCGGCCGGAATGACACCGACCGAAATGTGGTCGTGATCAGCCAGGATTGACCGCGGCCGGTCCCTGCCATCGGTGCGACATCGACACGTACGAGACCGCGAGTCCCCCGGAGATCATCACTGCCGCCGAAACGATGCCGAGCGTGTCGAACGATCCGGTGGCCACCAGCACGCCACCGAACGTCGGACCGATGACGCGTCCCATGGCCATGATTGCCTGCGCATCACCGATTCGATCGGCGGGATTGTTCGATCGCTCACTCAACAGCGCGTACGCCTCGGGAACGGCTGCCCAAAACGAGAGGCCCCACACCGTGAGGACGACCATGAACATCCAGGTGTCCGAGGTGATCGTGAGGAGGTAGGCGCAGCAGCCGGTGATCATGATGAACACGCCGGGGAAGCGGCGGCGGCCGGCGTAGCGTGCGGTCGGAATGCCGGCAATGGCGTTGAGGCTGAGCGCAATCGACAGCGTGAGATTCGACATGCCGATGTTGTCGCGTGCGATCACACCAACGAACACGAACACCGCCGAGCCGCCCAGGGTGAGGGCAGACATGCCAAGCAGGACCGGGATGACGCCCCTTCCCGCAATCGGACGGCGACCGCCGGAGATGGCCGCATCGACCGTGGTCGGAAACAGGATGCAGACGCCGCAGATGACCGCCAACGTGCCGTAGATCGCGTCGAGCCCCCCGCCTTGCACCGCAATCGCAATCAGCGGAGCGGCCACGGCCGACGTGATCGGACCGATGGCGGCGATGGTGCCCCGCCGGACGTCATCGGCGGCCGAGTCGGACCAGGCGATCCAGGTGAACAGTCCCATGGCGAGCCCGGACACGAAACGCAAGGCAACGAGAATGGCAAAAGACGGGGCGAGAACCGACGCGATGTTGCTGAGGGCCATCACACCAAGTGCCGAGCGGGCCATGGTTGCCGACGGCGCAAGCCGTCGCCCCCCAACGAGGTTGCTCAACGTGAAGCCTCCGACCTGAGCAGTGGAGATCATCACCGCAGCACCGGCCCCGACGCCGTAGTCGTCGATCACGGCAGGCACCGCGAACGATGTTGCGACGAACACCGTGGCCGTCGCGGCCGAGCCAAAAAGCAGGCCGGGCGAAACCGAGGGTCGAAGACGGCTCGACAGCCGAGTCGGCATTGCAAACGTCATGGTCGGAGCCTAGAACTTGCACGGCGCGTCGGGTGCTCGAACGGTGCAGGTCGAGCACCCCGTTTCAGCAGGCGAAACAGCCGCATGGTCGGCGTCGATTCCAAGAAGTATGCGACTTCGATGGTTGAGGCGTGGCAATAGTGGGTAGCCCTGCTGCAGCCATGACAACGATGACCCTGGAATACGAAGCACACTCCGAGCAATCGTCGCTCGCTCGTCTTCGTCGAACCCTGGGTGCATGGTTGACCGACCAGGGAACCACGCCCGACACCGTTGTCGACCTCCAACTGGTGGTCACCGAGTTGGTGGCCAATGCGGAGGAGGCGTGCGTTGGAGTCGATCTGCCGATCTCCATTCACTGCGAAGTCGCCGATCGTCGGGTGCATCTGTCCGTTCAAGATCATGGCCCGAGTGTCGACCTGCCCGATCTGCACGCTGATGACGACCATCCTGTCCAAGATCGGGGCGTTCGAGATCGGCGTTTGCGAGGTCCGGCTCTGCGAGGTCGGGGACTCGCGATCGTGCGGTACCTGACCGACAGCATCGTCATCAAGCGTGTCGGTTCGGCAACGGTCGTTCGCGTCACTGCGGACTTCCGGTAGACAACTGAGCATGGTTCCGACTCAGATGATTTCGCTGCAGGCCGCCTCGACCCAGGTGTTCCGGGCGGTCGGCGAAGCCAGCCTGCGGGGGCAAGCGTCCGCTCCCGAGGTCGATGTCGATGAGTTCACTCGACAGGTGGATCTCAATCGCCTCGGGTGGACCGAGTTCGCAACCGCAGGCATCATCCTGATCGTTTCCTACGTGCTGGCTCGTGTGATCCGCCTGGTCTTGGCCAAAGCCTTACGGCGAGGGCAGGCCGATGATTTCATTTCCGAACTGATCGGACGGGTCGTCGGTTATGTGATCGTCGTCTTTGGGCTGATCTACGCACTCGAAGCGCTCGGTATCGCCATCGGTCCGGCGCTCGGTGCGCTCGGTATCGTTGGTATCGCCCTCGCATTTGCGCTGCAAGACCTGCTCGAGAATTTCGTCGCCGGGGTGCTGCTACAGCTGCGCCGACCGTTCCGGGCCGGCGACGAAGTGCAGTCGGTCGACCACGAGGGCGAGATCGTTCGGATCGATTCTCGTGCCGTTGTGATCCACACGCCCGCTGGTGAGATCGTTCGGATTCCGTCGGCTGCGGTGATCAAGCATCCGATCATCAACCTCACCGCCCGTCAGGCCCGCCGCACCACCATCGAGGTCGGTGTCGCCTACGGGTCGAGCCTCAGCCAGACGACACGACTTCTCGAGCGTGCCGTGGCTGACGTCTCCGGTGTCTATGACCGGCCGAAACCGCAGGTTCTGAGTACCGGTTTTGGGGACTCGTCGATCGACTTCGCTGTCCGTTACTGGCACGAACCATCGATCGCTTCGATGTGGCGGGTCCGACACGAGGTGATGTTGGTCATCGAATCCACGCTCGCCGACGCCGGCATCAGCATCCCGTTCCCTCAGCGAGTGGTTCACATGCTCCCGACCACATCCCCTGACGACTGAGTGAAGCCGAAACTCAGAGGTGGGGAATGAGCTGCTCGCCGACCCGTCGGATCGTGTCGAACCTCGGTTCGAGCGGTGGCAGCATCATGACTTGGTCGAGGCCGGCGTCGTCGAGATCTCGAAGCCGATCCAGAAGTTGATCGGGCGTCCCGATCATGCACGACGAATCCATCAATGCAGGAGTGACGAACGGTTCCTCCTCGGGCAGGACCCAGCAGTTGTGGCCGGCGTGAATGCGCTGATGCCGGTGGGATTCCGGGGTCTGCTCGACGACGGCGAGGTAATCGTCCCACACCTCGAGCATCGGCGGTGAGGTCGGCCTGCGCCCAAAGTTGCGCCATTGCTCATAGGCGTAGTGCAGCCCGGCGATGGCGAACGCTCCACATTGTTCGAAGACCTTCGGCGAGTCGATCGTCTCGTCGTCGTCGAGAACGACGATGGTCGTGAGGGTGGTGAGTGGAAAGCTGGACCAGTCGATGGTTCGGCCTGCTGCGGCTGCGCCCCGCTCGATACCGGTTCGGACTCGTTCCACGAACTCGGCTCGGGGCGGGATCGACAAGACCGCGCCGTCGCCGTGGACGCCGGCGAGAGCGAGCGAACGAGGACCGAAGCCCGACACGTACATCGGGATCCGGGGCTCGAACCCTACGAAGCCGTCGTCGGGCATGATGTGTCGGACCGGAGCGGTCGTTCCTCGCCAGGTCACGAGCGCCTCTTCACCCCGCATGAGTGGTGCGAGCACGCTCAGGTACTCGTCGAACTCGGCGATTCGCATCGGAGGGTGACCCATGATTCGCATGGCAGTGTTCCCGGTCCCGATCCCCAGGAAGGTGCGGCCGGGCGCGATCTGGTTGATGGTGGCGATCGAGGCGGCGGTGACCGCGGCCGGTCGAGTGGCGGCAACGGCGACTCCGGTACCGAGGCGAATGGTCGAGGTGCGCTCGGCGGCCAGGGCCAGGGTTGCGTAGACATCGCTCCAGATCATCTGCGAGTCGGCCATCCAGGCGTGGGTGAACCCGAGTCGTTCGGCTTCGACGACATAGTCGATGTCGTCGATCTTCGAGGCAACGCAGATACCGAGTTCCATCGTGACTCCTCCGTTGGTGGCGGTCGGTTGGTGGGCGGATTGGTTGGCCGGCGATCAGTTTGCCGGTGGTCGGCGCATGCCCGCCATCGGGGGACCGCCGTCGGCCGCGAACTCGGCGGTGATCTCGAAGCCGAGGCGCTGATAGAACGGGATGTTCCTCGGATTCGACGATTCGAGGTAGGCGGGCAGACCGTGGAGGTCGCAGAGGTCGAGTACCGGCTGCATCACGAGCTTGCCCTTGCCGGTGCCCTGGGCCTCGGGACTCACGCCGATGAAGGGCAGGTAGAAGTGCGGTTCGGCAATGTGATGGGCGGCGAGAATCTCGCCAAGTTGGCTCGTTTCCGCTGCTCGCTCCAAACCGATCTCGCCGACGACGAGCTCGTCGACGGTCGTGCGGTGTTCGGGATTGAACATGCCGTGAGCACCCGGTGGTGACCAGTAGGCGACTGCTTCCCAACCCGGCGATCGGTAGAGGTGGCCGCGTGTGAGTGCGCTGGTCATGGCGACAGGAAAGAAGGCCTCGAGCGCGGCCTGAACATCGGATGACCCGGTGAACAGCCAGTTCAGCACCGGGTCGTCGTGAAATGCCTGGGCGAGAAGGCGCGCCGCTCGATCGGCATCGGACGGGAGCACCAGGTGGGCGTCGAGTCGTTGCTTCATCGTGGTGCTTGTCTGTTTGGTGCTTGTCTGTTTGGTGCTTGTCTGGATGATGAGAGCATCGAGGTCACGCTCGCCAACGTATCGGGCCGGCGCGATCCGGGCGAAAACTGATGGCAGGCACCAAGGTGTCGAAGCTCGAGACGTGTCGTCTCGATTCCGGATACTGCTGCTGGGCCTGATCGTCGCCGCCTGCCTCGCGTCGGTGTCGACCACGGTTGGCGCGGCCGACGCACTCGACGATGCCGACCGAGCGGCGTTGTCCGACGCCGCCGACCTCTTGACCGATCTCGATCATGCCAGTCGCGCCGAAGCCGGGCCTCAGGCCGACAGCGCGACCTCGGGCGAATCAGCTGCTGAACTGTTGGCACGGGGGCCGGCCCTGTTGCGCGGCCTCGACGAGCGTGAGATCTACATTCCACCACTCGCTCGCCTGGCCCTCTCGGGCGAGTCGATGCTGACACTCGAGGCGGTCGATGCTTCGACGACGTTGCCCGTCATCTTTGCCACCGCTGCCGATCAACTCGACGACCTCGCCAACGGATCCGAGTCACCCGATGTGTCGGGCCGACGAACGGGACAAGGACTCTCGATTCCTTTCGGAGCGGTCCTCGTCGCACTGGCCGTAGCCGTAGCGCTCGCTGGAGCCGTCGCCTGGTTCCAGCGCAGGGCGTCCAGAATGGAAAAGCTGAGTCTCGTCGATCCGCTCACCGGTCTGGCCAATCGCCGCCGCCTCGACCAAGATCTGGCCCGCTTCGATCAGGAACGAGCCGAGGCTCGTCGACCGGTGAGTGTCGCCATGATCGACGTCGACGATTTCAAGCGATTCAACGACACGTACGGTCACGGCGCGGGCGATCGAGCTCTGCGCAGCGTCAGCATGACCATCGCGGCCTGCATCCGGTCGTCGGACTCGGTGTACCGCTATGGCGGAGAAGAGTTCCTGGTCTTGCTGCGCGGTGCACCCAAGCAGGACGCAGTCGACGTCTGCGAGAGGGTTCGGCTGGCGATCGCCGGCTTGACCAGCCAGGTGACGGTGTCGATCGGCGTCGCCACCGGCCTCGATGAACCACTGCCCACGCTCACGGTCGCAGCCGATGAAGCGCTCTACAAAGCGAAAGCCGACGGCCGCAATTGCGTCGTTGCCACCTCGGTTGTCAACCGGGACGGCGCTCGCGTCTCGGCTATCTGAGTACATCGAAAACGGCCAGGGCTTTGCTCAAGCCACCCGATTGGTCCACTATTTGGCACGTGATCGACCAACTGAACGCTGCCCGCGACGCGCTCCAAGCAGGAGACTCGATGTTCGCCACCACCGAGACCGAGGTTCGGGGTATCCCGATGCGGGTGTTCTCGCAGGCACCGGCGACCATGCGAGTTCTCTGGGAGCTGGCGGCCTTGCATGGTGACAAGGACTACATCGTCTTCGAAGACGAGCGCTACACCTATGCCGAGATCGATGCCCAGGTGAAGGCCCTCGCACACGTGTTGCGGACCGACTACGGAGTCGGCTCGGGCGATCGGGTCGCCGTGTCAATGCGCAACTACCCCGAATGGCGAATGGGTCATCACCTACTGGGCCACGGTGAGCATCGGGGCCGCACTTGTCGGACTGAACGCGTGGTGGACCGGCCCCGAGATGGAGTTCGGCCTCACGGATTCGGCGCCAAAGGTGCTGATCGTCGATCGCGAGCGGCTCGAGCGAGTCGTGCCCCATCTCGAGGCCATCCGGGCAAACAGCCCGCTGGCCGTCATCACTGTCCGAACCGACACCGACCTTCCCGAGGGTGCGGTGCGTTGGAACGACGTGATCGACCCGGCGAATGCCCCCGACACACTTCCCGACGCCGACATCGATCCCGATGACGACGCCACCATCTTCTACACATCGGGCACGACCGGGGCGCCAAAGGGCGCGCAACTCACCCATCGGGGCTCGGTCCACAACATCATGCACCTCGCCTACATGCCGCGCTGGCTCGGACTCGCGGTTGCGATGGAGGAGGGAACGGTCGAGCAGTTCCAGGCCGAGCAGGCAGTCGAGCAGAACTTGGTGTTCATGGGGCCGACTCCGCTGTTTCACGTCACGGCCTGCAACTGCATCATGCATCCGGCCACGCTGGTCGGAGCGAAGTTGGTGCTGACGTACAAGTGGGATGCCGGCCGGGCGCTCGAGCTGATCGAGCGCGAGGGCGTCACGAACTTCTCGGGCGTACCGACGATGAGCCGGGAGATGCTGATGCATCCCGACTGGGAAACCCGTGACACCTCGACCCTCATCGGCATGGGAGGCGGCGGTGCCCCTCTGCACGCCGACCTGGTCGCCAAGATCGACGAATCGTTGACGAACGAAAAAGGTAGCCCTTCCACCGGCTATGGCCTGACCGAGACCCACGGCATCGTGACCGCGAACTCTTCGAAGACCTACCTGGAAAAGCCGGAGTCCTGCGGGCCACTCGTTCCGACCCTCGAAGCAAAGCTGGTCGACGAACTGGGCAACGACCTGCCGCCGGGTCCCGACACCGTCGGACAGTTGTGTGTGCGGGGTCCGGTCGTCATCAAGGGTTACATCAACCGACCCGAGGCAACGGCAGAAGCGATTGTCGACGGCTGGTTCAATACCGGTGACGTCGCCCGAATCGACGACGAGGGTTTCGTGTTCATCGTCGATCGGGTCAAGGACATGGTGCTGCGTGGCGGCGAGAACGTGTATTCGTCCGAGGTCGAGACGGCGATCTACCAGCACCCGGCCATCGCCGAGGCTGCCGTGTTCGGCGTGCCCGACGATCGCCTTGGTGAAGATGTCGCTTGCGCGATCGTGGTACGTGACGGACATTCGCTGACGGCCGACGAACTCCGAGAGTTCCTCGCTCCGATCCTGGCCAAGCACAAGATCCCCGGTCACGTCTGGTTCCGGACCGAGGCGCTCCCCCAGAATGCGAATGGAAAGTTCCTCAAGCGGGAACTGCGGGAATCGATCCTGTCGGAAAACAACTGA
>RCMY010001664.1_pt1 | contig 20889 bp, 18 predicted proteins | sample 2041341 | NCBI WGS metagenome assembly RCMY01 (sample SAMN09708234, study PRJNA481090) | Marine sediment metagenome, whole genome shotgun sequencing project.
GGCCGTAGCCGTGGCCGTAGCCGTGGCCGTCGGAGTGGCCGTAGCCGTGGCCGTCGGAGTGGGCGACGGTGTCACCTGGTCATCGGGAACCGCAACCCTGACGCGAATTTCGGCCGCCGAGACGTACTTGTCCGCGCCCTCCACTCCATAGCTCGACGTGGTGCGCAGCCGCAGAATCTGGTAGCTGCCGGCGAGAGGCACAGTTTTGGTTTCGGGGGTATTGCTGAAGTTGCCGTCAGCAACCTTCGTCAGGTTGTCCAGGGCATCGCCGCCCCAGATCTCGTAGCCGTTGATCCGGCCATTGTCGCCGCCTGCCTGACGAGGAACGTACTCGAACTTGGTCACGTCCACGGGAGCGTCGCCCAGTGACATGTCGACGTCAACGGGCATGGTGACGGCCTCGCTCCACGGGGTGTGCCACAGCGTGGTGATGTCACCGTCGAACGCGTTGTCGATCCCCTGACCCGGTTGAGCCGGGGGTGTGTTGAGCACTGTGACTTCAATCACCTCGGTGGGGTTCTGACCCGGCAGAAGCACCACCGTGAGGTCCGCCGTGCCATAGACGCTGCCTTCGTCCACCTCCACGGTGGCGGTGATGGAGACATCACCCGGGTCGGCGGTGTCCGGCACCGTGACTGTTGTCGTGAACGTGTCCGAGGCGCCGCCGGCAAGTGTCACCGGGGCCACTGCCCCGTATACCCAGCCCTGAGGACCAGAGATGGTCGGCGTGAACGTGACGGAGTCAGCCCCGACGTTCTCGGCGGTGAAGGTCACCGTGTTGACGCCACGGTTGACGGTCTGGTCCTCGGAGGTGATGGAGATGGGGGCGACTCCCAGCCAGTCCATGGAGATGGTCATGTAGCGGATCTGGGTGTTGGCGCCCTCGAAGAGGAGACCGTAAGTGCCCTCCTCGCCGAGCGGGGTCAGCGTCGAGTAGGACATTGAGCCCGGCTCGAACACCTTGAAGCCGGACCAGGTCTGGCCGTCGTCGTAGGAGATGCGGATGGTGCCGTTGGAGCGGCCACTCTGAGTTGCCGAGTTCGAAAACAGCAGTACCTTGGCCTTGGCGCTGTTGATGGGCGCTTTCGGGTAGGCGCGAATGATCGACGCGTTGTTGCGGGGATCAGGCAGTTCGGGATCGGAGACGACCTCGCCGTAGTTGATCCCACCATCGGTGGAGATGGCCACCTTTCGCAGCGCCGGGCCTTGGGATGGGCGCGAGTTCAGCATGACGCGGCCGTCGGAGAGCTCCACCACCTTGTTCTCATCCATGCCGGTACCGATCGGGTTGCCGGCTTGCCAGGTGACGCCATGGTCGTCGGAGTAGACGGACACGGCCTGGTAGCCGTTGTCCCCAGCCGCCGAGTTGCGAATGGTGAACTGCTGGATCAGGCGGCCGGCGTCGTCGCCGTAGCGCAACTGGATGCCCTCACCTGAAGCAGCAAAGCGACTGTTCCACGTCGGCGAATTGGTGATGTCGGCCGTGATGACCTCGGGCACGCTCCAGGTCAGTCCATTGTCCGTGGACCTGGTGACGGATGCGTGGATGACATTGCGGGCATCGGGATCAGTGCCGGCCTGCGAGCCCTGGAAGCCCTGATCGAAGGACTTCACGAAGAAGTTGAAGATATCGCCGGTTTCACGATCCACCACATAGGAGGGATCGGAGTAGCCGAACTTCTCGGCGGCGGGGGTGGGCGCGCCTGCCGCGATGGTGGTCACGTCCCCCCAGGTCTGTCCACCGTCGGTGGAGCGTCGCTGGATGATCGAGTTGGCCTGCGGCGCGTCGGCACAGCCGCCGGGACGGCCGTCCCACGAGGCGAGGATGTCGCCGTTGGGAGCTTCGGTCAGAGCGGGGATGCGGTGACAGGTGAAGCCGAAGTCACCACTGCTGGCCAGCGCAACGTACACGCCGTCTTCGCGAGGCCCCGTCTGTGCAGCCTCGACGGGGATGGCCGGCAGGGTGGCGGTGATGCCAGCCTGCAGGACAACTGTGCCCTCTCGGTCGCTCGTCACGTCGAAGGTGACTGAGGGAGTGAAACCACCCGCTTCGAAATCGACGTTCTGGACCGTGTAGGTCCCCGTATCACATGTCACCGCGGTGGTCGGCAGGTTCTGGTAGCGACAGTTCGGCGTCCCGGTGGTCAGGACATTGTTCAGGTTGGTCGCCCGGGGAAAGGCGGTGACCGACTGGTCCGAGAGGCTTCTGTAGGTGATGTCGAAGGTCAGCGTGTCGCCGGGGCGTACGGGATCCACGGCATCGGTGCGGGTCAGCGCGACCTCGATGAGATCGGTGGCCGACACGTCTCCAACAGTGATTGCTGGCAGATCGGCGGTGACGCCAGCCTGCAGGACACTGGTTCCGGCGATGTCGCTGGTGGCGTCGAACGTGACGCTGGGTGTGAACCTGCCGGCGGTGACGTCATCAGCGGTCACCGTGTGCGAGGCAGTGGTGCAGGTCTGTGTTGCGTTGCCGGCAAGGCTGCCCCAACGGCAATTCGGCGTGTGATCCGTGAGGACACCCGCGAGGTTGCTCTCACGCGGGAAGGCGGTGAAGGCGTCATTCGTGAGGTTGGTGTAGGAGATGTCGAAGGTCAGCACGTCGCCCTCGTCGACTGGTGAACCGAGAGCGTCGGTGCGGGTCAGCGTCACATCGAGGTGGTCGATGGCCGACGCCTCCACTGGCACCGCGCCGTCAATGGTGGTCACAAGGGCAGCCGCGCCGGTCGGGTCCCCGGCCGCGTCGACGGGCGTCTCCGTATAGGTCAACGAGAAGTTGGCCACACCTGCAACGCTGTCCTCTTCCGTGACGGTGTAGGTCATCGCTGGCAAGCCGGGGCGAGCACAGTCGTACTTGCCCCCAGTGCCCGCAGGAAAGTTGTCCCAATCGCAGCTCGACGGGTTGTCCAGGCTGTCGGAGGCCACGGTGATGTCCCTCCTGGGCGCTGCGGCGTTGGACTCCATCCGCATGGCAACGGTCAGGACATCGCCGGCACTGTAAGCGGCCTGATCCGGTGTGATCGAGGTTATGCGAATCTGTCCGTTGTCTGTCTGGACCCATTCACCGACATCGGCTGCACGCGCGGCCTGCCCCAGAGGCAGGACCAGAGCAATCGTGGTGACGAGGGCCGTGAGCAGTACGGCCAATCGTGATCTGCGCCATGAAGCTCTCATGTGTTGTCCTCCCGTCGAGCCCAACACCAATGTTGGACAACTGCGTGAACTATGGATCAGACGTCAGACGTCTGTCAATGGTTACCGTGGATAAGTCCCCGTGAGTTGATTGCGACTTCTGGATGCTGATGTGGCTCCGGCCCGCCGCGCGTGCAGACCCCAGAGGCGTGGAAGAGGACTACCGCCGGGGAAAGTATTCTGCCCACGGGGCAAGCGCAGATGTTCTCGCGTCGTTGCCGTCCCAGACCTCAGGTGACTGTGCGCTCGGCCCTGGCGATTTCCCAGGCGGCGATGATCTTGTCGTTCAGACCGAACATCACGGCCTTCTCGTCGGGTTCAGCGTGGTCGTGGCCCAGCAAGTGGAGCAGGCCGTGGATGAGAAGGTATTCCGCCTCGGCATCCGGCTCCCGGCCATTCTCCGAGGCCTGACGTGCTGTCACTTGAGGGCAGAGCACGATGTCGCCCAGCAATCCCATGGGCGGCTCCTCATCGTCGCGCGGCGACCGGAGTTCGTCCATGGGGAAACTCATGACGTCCGTGGGTCCCGGCAGGTCCATGAAGCGCTCGTGGTAATCAGCCATCGTGGTCTCATCCACCAGCAGGATGGAAAGGTCCGCGAGCGGATGGATCCTCAACTTGTCCATGGCAAAACGAGCCAGGGCGACGAGCCCGAGCTGATCAGCCTCCACTCCGGATTCATTGTTGACGTCAATCATGGCCGCCTCCCCTGGTTGTTCTCAGCAGTCTGAGAACTCAGCGTGTCGTACTTGCCGTACGCCTCGACGATGCGTCCAACCAATTCGTGACGCACCACGTCCCGGGCCGTCAGAGTGATGAAGGAGATGTCATCAATCCCGTCCAGGATCCCCTGGACCACCCGCAGCCCACTACGAACACCACCGGGCAGATCAACCTGGGTGATGTCGCCCGTGACGACAACCTTGGATCCGAAACCCAGACGTGTGAGGAACATCTTCATCTGTTCAGCGGAGGTGTTCTGCGCCTCATCGAGAATGATGAACGCATCGTTCAGCGTCCGTCCCCGCATGTATGCCAACGGAGCCACCTCGATGATGCCGGACGTCAGCAGCTTGGGAACGGCTTCGGCCTCCACCATGTCGTGGAGCGCGTCGTACAGCGGACGGACGTAGGGATCAATCTTGTCACTCAGGGTGCCCGGCAAAAAGCCGAGCTTCTCCCCCGCCTCAATGGCCGGGCGCGTCAGAATGATGCGGCTGACCTCTTTGTTCTGCAGCGCCTGTACGGCCTTGGCCATGGCGAGGTACGTCTTGCCGGTTCCGGCCGGTCCGATGCCGAACACGATCGTGTTCTCATCGATGGCATCCACGTAGCGCTTCTGGTTCAAAGTCTTGGGCCGCACGGTCTTGCCGCGTGCCGAGACAATGTCTGCCGTCAGGATGTCGCTGGGCCGCACATCCGGGTTCGACGACATTCCCACCACGCGTTCGACCGTTTCTCCGGTCAGCCCTTGCCCCGTACGGATGATCGTGACCAGTTCAGTGATCACGTCCGCAGCTACCGCCACTTCTGACGTGTTGCCCGTCAGGGTGATGTTGTGTCCCCGAACGTGGAGGTCTGCCTTCAGGGCACCTTCCAATGTCCGGAGGAAATCATCGCGGGGGCCCAGCAACTTCACCATGTCGATGGAAGTGGGCACCTCGACGATGCGAGTGCCGTCGGCCAGGTCCAGTGCAGTCTTGACGTTCAGAGTCTCTTCGCCTTCTCGTGGTCACGGGAGCGCCTCTCGCGCCCGTCGGGTGTGGACCCAAGTCTAGTGCGCTGGTTGATGGCCGGACCGGCGCACTGAAGCCACGCTCAACAGACGGTTGTACTCAGGAGTCGAGGTTCTCCTCGTCAGCCTCATTGATGATGTGCATGGCCGCTTCCTCGGCGGTCGCGGCCCCACCGCTGAAGCCCACATCGGTGCCCAGTGTCGCTTCCCCACCGGGGCCCTGAACCTGCATCAGACGGCCTGCTCGCTCACCGCCCACCTCTCGATCCTCCTTGGATGCATTCCAGTCGCGATCCACCGGCTTGTTCTCCGGTTGCTCCTGCTTGAGGCGCTGACTGAGGGTCTCGCCCTGGCGCATCTCGGCGGAAGTATTGCCGAAGCCCTGGGCCACGGACCACTGCTCAGGAGCCGTGTAGCCCTCATCCAGCACGTCATCCACTCCGCGGTGCACCAAGGAATCCGATTCCTGCATTTGGTCAAGCTGTTCAGACTCTGCAGGTACGGGGTTGTCGAAGTCAGCCGTTTCGTTCACGGCTCCGTCTGGGTTGTCTGTCATGCCCCCATCTTGCCATCTGATCCGCGCCGTCGCCGGGGTTGTGGCGTGAGTTTCCCGAGTGTGTGCCAAACGTACTTCGGGCATAGGATTCGGCGAATGACATCGCCCGCTGACAAACCCACCCGGGGGGCCTCCTTTGCTCGTATGGGGCGCGGGAACTTTGACCTCATCGTGGCTCTTTTCTGCTCCCTCCTGCTGATCTCAAACGTGGCCGCCGTAAAGCTCATCGCGTTCGGTCCCGAGGTGGAACTGTTCGGCTTCCCGCTTCTCCCCCTCATCACCGACGGTGGCGCCCTCCTCTTCCCGCTCACGTACATCTTCGGCGACGTGCTGGCGGAGGTCTATGGATTCCGGGGCGCCCGTCGTGCCATCTTCATCGGCTTCGGCGTCTCCGTACTGGCTGCTCTGACCTTCCTCCTGGTGGGGATCGCACCGCCAGCAGCCGACTGGCCGAACCAGGAGGCCTTCGACGCCATCCTCGGATTCGTGCCGCGAATCGTCGTGGCCAGCCTGATCGGCTACGTCGCTGGGCAGTTGCTCAACGCGTTGGTGCTCGTCAAGCTCAAGGAAAGAGCTCCCGACGGCTCACTGTGGTCGCGACTGCTGGGCTCAACACTCGTGGGCGAGGCCGCCGACACCACCCTCTTCTGCATCGTCGCGTTCGGCGGCATCGTCACGGGCGGCACACTGGTGAACTACATCCTGGTGGGCTACGTCTACAAGGTGCTCGTGGAGATACTGCTCCTCCCCGTGACGTACCGGATCATCGCGCTGGTGAAGAAGCACGAACCGAGCCTGCAGCAGTCCTGAGGGGTCGGCTCGGCGACGGGAAACCACGTCCAGATCTCGTTGTAGGCAGGTGACAGAGCCGATTCCGCATCTGGCCGCACTTTTTCGTCGAGGCGTCGGTGCAACCGTCAGGTGCGTGAGCGAGTGGCGTAGAAGCGCCCCAGGAACTCGTCGCGGAACGCCTCGAAGTCACCGGCCCTCATCGCCGCCCGGATGTTGTTCACCAGCCGAACGGTGAAGCGCTCGTTGTGGATCGTGGCGAGCGTGGAGGAAAGGATCTCCCTGGCCTTGAACAAGTGGTGGAGATAGGCCCGAGTGTAGTGCGTGCACGTGTAGCAGTCGCAGCCATCCTCCAGCGGCACGAAAGCCCGACGGGAGGCTGCGGTGTTCACGTTGTAGCGGCCATCGGCGGCGTAGATGGCCGCGTTGCGTGCCACCCGGGACGGGTTGACGCAATCAAAGGTGTCGGCACCCGCGGCGATCGCGGCAAAGAAGTCGTCCGGCTCGGAGATGCCCAACAGATGCCGGGGCTTGTCCTGAGGCAGTTCGTCCGACATCCAACCGACGATCGTGCCCAGGTTCTGTTTCTCAAGCGCACCGCCCAGACCAAAGCCATCGAAGGATCGGCCATCCACCTCCAGCTCTGCGAGCCCTCTGGCAGCCTGACGTCGAAGGTCCTCGTACTGCGCCCCCTGGATGACACCGAACAATGCCTGGTACGGCTTGTCCGCTCGCTCCACCGTGAGCCGTTGGTGCTCGGCGAGACAGCGAATGGCCCAGGCATGCGTTCGCTCCACGGAACGCTCCTGGTAGGGACGAGTGTTCATCAGCGTGGTCAGCTCGTCGAAGGCGAACATGACATCGGCTCCCAGTCGGTGCTGGATCTGCAGCGAGATCTCGGGAGTGAAGCGATGCTTGTCCCCATTGAGGTGACTCGTGAAGGTGACGCCATCATCGTCGACGTGCGCCATCCGGGTCTTGCCCTCGGCGATCACATCGTCATCCCCCAGACCATTGGTGTCCATGGCCAGGACTTTTTTGAAGCCGGACCCGAGGCTCATCACCTGGAATCCGCCGGAGTCCGTGAACGTGGGGCCCCGCCAGTTCATGAAAGAGCCCAGCCCGCCCGCCTCCTCTACGATGTCGGATCCGGGCTGCAGGTACAGATGGTAGGCATTCGCGAGCACCGCCTGGGCACCGAGATCCGTCAACGATTCAGGCACCACGGCCTTCACCGTTGCCTTCGTTCCCACCACGATGAACGCCGGCGTCTCGATGGCGCCATGCGGGGTGGTGATGGTGCCTGTGCGGCCGTGACCGTCCAGACGCGAGTTCACTTCGAAGCCGAAGGGGACCAGCGCGTCGCTCAGCTCCCCGCCTGAAGGCGCTCCGACCAGCTCCCGGCCTGCAAGCCCATCGATCATCCGGAGAAGGTCTCCTTGAGCCAGCCGAACACACCCTTGCCGCCACCTCGGTGAACGTCGGCCTCGGGGTGCATCTCGTCACGCTCGTCGGCGAACTCACGCAGCATTTCGCGCTGGCGATCGTCGAGCCTGGTCGGTGTCTGCACGAGGAAGGTGATGCCCAGCTCGCCGCGTCCACCTCCGCGCAACTTGTGGACGCCACGGCCCTTCAGCCCAATCCGGGTGCCGGACTGGGTACCGGCCGGAACCTCGACGGCCACCGACCGATCAGCTTCGTCCGAGCCGTCCCATTCGTCTTCCAACGTGGTGATGTTGACCGTGGTGCCGAGAGCAGCAGCTGTCATGGGGACCTTGACCACCATCTCGAGGTTGTCGCCGTCGCGACGGAAGGTGCTGTGCTCGGCCACGTGGAGCTCGACATACAGGTCTCCGGCGGGTCCGCCACCGGGTCCCACCTCCCCCTGGCCCTCGAGGTGAATGCGGATTCCGGTGGACACGCCGGCGGGGATGCGCACGGAGATGGTGCGAGTGGATCGCACGCGGCCCTCGCCGGAGCACTCCCCACAGGGGCGTGGGATGACGGTGCCGTAGCCGCGACAGTTCGGGCAGGGCTGCGATGTGCGGATGTCCCCGATGAAGCTGCGCTGGATCTGTGTGACCTCACCATTGCCGTTGCAGGTGGAGCAGGTCACGGGGTCGGAGCCGGGCTCGCCGCCCTTGCCCTGGCACTTGGGACAGACGACGGCCGTGTCCACCTTGATGGGTTTGGTGGTGCCGAAGACCGCCTCATGCAGGGGCAACTGGACACGCACCAAGGCGTCCTGGCCCTGCCTCACACGGGAGCGGGGGCCACGTCCTCCCTGCGCGCCGAACATGGCGTCGACGAGGTTGGAGAAGTCGAAACCGCCGGAGAAGCCGCCGCCACCGAAGCCACCGAAACCGGCTCCCGGCTGGCCGCTCATGGGATCTCCGCCGCGGTCAAATATGGCCCGCTTGTTGGAGTCACTGAGAACCTCGTAGGCCTCGTTCAGTTCCTTGAACTGATCAGCCGCGTCGTCGCCGGGAGCGACGTCGGGGTGCACTTTCATTGCCCGGCGGCGATACGCCTTCTTGATCTGTTCGGCACTGGCGTCGCGCTCGACGCCAAGGATGTCGTAGTAGTCCTTGCTCATGAGTTGTTTTGACTCATCCTTCCAACAGGAAACGGCTGACGTAACGCGCCACGGCGCGCACTGACGCAATGGTGGACGGGTAGTCCATGCGGGTGGGGCCCACTACACCCAGGTTGGCGGCGAGGGTGCCGCTCGGGCCGTATGCGGAGGCGATCAGGGATGTCGACTGGAACCCCTGCGCCGTGTTCTCCTGACCAATCCTCACGGTGATGTCCCGATCGCCGGAGACCTCGCCGAGCAGTCGCAACAGGACCACCTGCTCCTCCAAGGCTTCCAGCAGCGGACGCATGCCGGTCTGGAAGGCCGCGTCGAACGTCGCGAGGTTGGGTACGCCGGCCACGACCACCTGGGAGTTCGGCTCAGAGGCAAGGAGATCGAGGACGACGGAGATCACCGGCACCGCAATCGCCCGCTCCAGTGGCTTGAAGGAGTCCAGAATGAGCCCCAGCGAGCCGGCGGCATCCGCCGGAGCCTTGCCGACGGCTGCCTCGCGCAGCTTCCCCCGCACGTTGCCGAGCACGTCAGGATCATGTGAGGGCAGCTCAAGAACGTGCTGCTCTATCCGTCCCGAGGAGTTCACGACAATCACCATGAGGCGCTCGGTTGTCAGCGCCACGAGGTCGATGTGGGCAATGGTGCTGCTGGTCGCCACCGGGTACTGCACGATGGCCACCTGGCGGGTCATCTGCGCCAGCAGGCGCACCGTGCGCGTGACGAGATCATCCACGTCCAGCGCGCCCGTCATGAAGGTCTGGATGGCGCGACGCTCAGCCCCGGACAGCGGCTTGACGCCTGCCAGTTTGTCGACGAAGAGCCGGTAGCCCTTGTCCGTGGGGATGCGGCCGGCGCTGGTGTGGGGCTGCATGATGTAGCCCTCCTCCTCCAGCACGGCCATGTCGTTGCGCACGGTTGCCGACGACACATCGAGTTGATGACGCTCCACGAGCGCCTTGGACCCCACCGGTTCACGGCTGGAGACGTAGTCGGTGACAATGGCCTTCAACACGGACAGCTTGCGGTCGTCGAGCATGTACACCTCCTTCGAAGGGATCGTTGGCACTCAACACAAACGAGTGCCAGTGTACGGCGGGTGCGAAGTGACCGCCAACCCGTCATGTGACCGGTCCGTCCCAGTTCACGGGGACGCATAGGCTGTGCCGCATGAGTTCTACGAGCATCGGCGACTGGCACGAACTGACGCCAGGCATCCACATGGTGACCTGTGAGCCCGAGCAGGTGAATGTCGGACTCGTCATCGGAGCAGACGCTGCAATGCTCGTGGACGCCGGTTCAACGCCCGAGCAGGGGGCCGAACTGTTGTCCTCAGCCAGAAACATTGCGCAGGTACCGGTGACGCACATCATCATCACCCACAATCATCACGACCACTGGTTCGGGCTCGCCGGTATGGAGAATGTGACGAGCATCGCGCACGAGAACCTGTTGGCTGCGCCCAGCAAAGCCACACGGGAGTTCGCTGACAGCATCGGCATGAAGGATCTCCCCAAGCCCTCCACAACATTCTCGATCGCCAAAGCAATCGACCTGGGCGGCGGAACACTCGTGGAAATGGTGCATTTCGGTGGTGCACACACCCGTGGCGACGTGCTCGTCCTCGTCCCCAGCGCCAATGTGATCTTCCCGGGCGACATGCTCGAATCGGACGGCGATCCGCAGTTCGACGAGACATCCAACATCAAGAACTGGCCCACGGCACTCGACGGCGTGCTGGGCGCCGCGAATGAGAAGACAATCTTTGTCCCCGGACACGGACACGTCGTGGACAGGGATTTCGCCTTCATCCAGCGCGCCGAGATCGGGATGCTCTACGGCAACACCGAGATGCTGATCCAGCAGGGCACGAAGCTCGATGACGCCGCCGAGGCCAATGAATGGCCGTTCTCACGCGAAACCCTCGACGTGGCACTGCCGCTCATCTACGCCGAGTTGGAGGCTGCGGGAATCAAGCCCCGCACACAGTTGCCGATCAGTTCGCTGTGAGCAACCCGGAATCTGAGCCGTGCTTGGACGCCGGCCAGTTCTGCTGAGCGGTCATCCACACGAGTGTGTCGCTGGCCACGAGCAGCCCCTTGGAGCGTGACAGCAGGGTGTAGGCCAGTCCGTCCATAGTGCGGCTGACGCCGCCGTTCTCAGTGACCATGAGCGATCCGGCCAGGTGATCCCATGGGTGCAGGGACGTGTAATACATGAAGTCGATGTCGCCGTGGAGGACCGCGGGATAGTCGAACGCACAGGCGAACTGGGACCAGACCACGGGCGACAGATTGCCGCCAGCAGTGAAGCCGTTCATGGCTTCCTTCGACGAGGCACCCAGCGGCAGTCGATCCGTCTTGGTGCGCACGATCGGTTCACCATTGAGGCGCACGCCCGCACCACGCTCCACGACGTAGGCACGGTGTGTCTGTGGCTGCCAGATCCAGCCGCGGGTGGTCACACCGCCGCGGGTCTCGGACACCATCACCCCGTGCTGGACGCGGCCACGCACGAAGTTTCTTGTGCCGTCGATGGGATCGATGATGAACGCATGATCAGCATTGGGAAGCAGTTTGCGCTTCTCTGGCTCATCAAAGATGGATTCCTCACCGACGACGACCGCGTCTGGAAAAGCGGACTGCAGCCGCGTCGTGAGGTACGCCTCGGCTTCCTTGTCAGCAACGGTCACGAGATCCCATGGCCCCGCCTTGTGAGTGATGTCACCGTCCTCCAGCGCCCGGAAGCGGGGGTTGATGACCTGCTCAGCCGTCTCCTGCATCAACTCAAGGATGCCGTCGGTGTCCATGTTCCCAACCCTAGCCCTCGCCTGCGCCGCTGAGAGTCACGCGCCTCCGACGTGATCCTGCGTCACGAAATCGATGAGCCTCTCCACCTTGGTGTTCAGCTGCGGTTCCAGATCCCGCCACGATTCCACTCGCGCCAGAATGGCCTGCCAGCCGCGCGCGATGTCCGCCTGGTCCTCGTGCGGCACACCCAGCGCCTTGAGGGTGCCCTTCTTGAAGTCGACATCCCGAGGAACGCTGGGCCAGGCCTTCCGTCCGACGCGAGCAGGCTTCACCGCCTGCCAGATGTCGATGTACTCGTGTCCCTCCACCAGAACCACCTCGCGATAGCCCGCCTTGTTCACCTCTTTCACGATGCGCGACTCCTTGCTGCCCGGAACAAGATGATCCACGAGCACGCCCAGTCGACGCCCCGGCTCGGGTGCAAACTCCGCGACAATCGCCGGCAGATCGTCGATGCCACCCAAGAACTCGACTACCACACCCACGTGCCGCAGATCCTCGCCCCACACCTTCTCAATGAGTTCGGCGTCGTGGCGGCCCTCGACGTAGATGCGGCTCGGCAGCGCCACCATGGCCTTGGCAGGCGCAGCGTCAGCGCGGGAACCGGAGGCCGTGTACTTCGGCTTCTTCGGAGCATTGCGCAGCGGGGGGCGCAGAGCCACCGGCTGGCCCTCCAGGAGAAACCCGGCACCGAAGGGGAAGCTGCGACGCTTTCCTCGTCGGTCCTCCAGAACCACCAACCCGTTCTCCCAGCCCACGACGGCACCACAGAAGTCGTCAAACTCCACCACGGCGTCCATCTCGACGGGCACGTCGCGCGTCTGCTTGAGGTGGGCCTTCTGCCAGCCGGGCTTCAACACATCCGATTCGTAGCGTTCCACGGGCGTCACAGTAGGCGTCGCCACAGCCGATGGCACGCTGCCACACCGTCGCCGTCGAGACTCGCCACTGGTCCGACCGGGCAAGATGGAGGGTATGAGCACCCGAAATCTTCGAGATCGACGGCTGAACTACGACGCAGACAGCCTCAGTGACAACCCGTCCGAGAACCCCTTTGAACTCTTCGAACAGTGGATCTCCACCGCCACCGCGGCACAGGACGAGGGACAGCCGTTCGAGGCCGCCTCCATGACCGTCTCCACCGTCACGCAGATGCAGGATGGTTCGTGGCAGCCGCAGGGTCGCGTCGTCCTGCTGAAGGAATGGGACGAACAGGGCTTTGTCTTTTACACGAACCGGGATTCGGACAAGGGCCGAGCCCTGGCCGCCAACCCGCGGATCGGGCTGAGCTTCAACTGGGGTGAGCTGGAGCGCCAGGTCCGCATCGACGGCGTGGCCCACCAGGTGGACCGCTCACAGGTGGATGACTACTTCTCCGTTCGGCCCCGCAAGTCACAGATTGGGGCATGGGCATCCCATCAGAGCCGGCCCATCGGATCCCGGCAGGAATTGGAGGAGGCCTTCGCGGCCGCCGAGGAGCGCTTCCCCGAGGGCGAGCCGGTGCCAGTACCGCCGTTCTGGGGTGGTTTTTGCGTGGTGCCGGAGCGGATCGAGTTCTGGCAGGGCCGTCGCTCCCGCCTGCACGACCGCATTGTTTACACCCGCACCGACGACGGCTGGGACACCACCCGCCTCTGCCCCTGACTCGGATGTCGCCCAGCACGGCGGACCGCTGGCGAACACCGCCACACCGCCACTGTTGGGACAGAACGCCACCGTTTCGTCTTCGCACCACAGCCTGACGCACTGGGCAGAGAAGAACGCCACTGACGTGTCAGTGGCGTTCTTCGTTTGCTGTAGCGAGTTCCACCGGGCTGGCGTTTTCTGTCCGGGGAAACCGCTGATCAGGCCAGGGACACCTTCTTGTTCCATGAGACGACGGTGCGCCAGATGAGCACCGCCGTGACGATGAACATCACCGGCAGGAAACCTAGAGGCATGGCGTCGGCCTCCTGATTGTTGACCATCAGATCGAGGAAATTCATCGACGTGACGGCCAGGGAACTGCCGTCGGCCATTCCCGTCAAACCCAGGGGTATGGCGATGATTCCCACGAACAACAGGACCTGCATCACCATGTACAGGACGAACCAGACGAGGATCGGCCCGCCGATGCCCAGACCATTCATTCTTGCCTCGCTGCCGATCGACGCTGCGAAGTAGTACTGCGCCAGTCCACCCACGTAGAAGGCCAGGATCACTATGGTCAGGATCACCCAGACCCAAGCTGGCGCAGCACCGAACACGGCACCCACGCTGTCGAGGATCAGGGAGAATGTGATACCCAGATTCAAGGCGCTTGAGGCCGCAAACAGCGCGGGCACGGCCAGGACCAAGGTCCACACCAGGCCAGCAACAGTGACAGCACCGCCCCACAGAAGCTTCGCCCCATAGATGGTGGATCCCTTCACGGGCAGAGACTGGGTGAAGTACCCGGTCTTCCTGTAGCTGGAGCGCCAGTAGTCGAATGCCAACCCCAACTGCACGACGAAGAGGAAGGCACTGACAGCAACGATCGTGAGCATGACCCCGAGTCCTTGAATGATGGACCATGGGGTGTAGGCCATCAACGTGCCCGCCAGCGTCAGTAGCGTGGCTGTCCCGAATACGATTGCCAACCATGCGCGGGTCCGCAGAATTTCATGTTTGATCAACGTGGTGACCATTGGTAGACCTCCCTGAACAATTGATCGATGCTCTTGTTGTGCTGGGCGCGAAGGTCGTCAACCTCACCCGCCAGCAGGACCTTGCCGAAACGCATCATGACGACGCCGTCAAGAATCGGCTCGAGGTCGTGGACGAGATGGGTCGAGATCAGGACGAGGGAATCCTCGGACAGGTTGCGCACCATGCCGTCGAGAATCACTTCGCGAGCAGCTGGGTCCACGCCCGAGATCGGCTCGTCCAGCAGGTAGACCCTCGCCTGACGAGACATTGCCAGTGCAATCTGCACCTTCTCACGCATGCCCTTGGACATCTGCTTGAGCCGCATGCTCTGTTGCAATCCGAAGAATCCAATGAGGTCGACGGCCTTGTCCACATCGAAGTCGGCGAAGAAGTCCGCATACATCTGGACGCATTCACTGACCTTGGCGCCATCCGGCAAGAAGCTCGCATCGGGCAGGAATGACACAAGCGCCTTGGATTCGGCACCGGGTTGGTGTCCAGCAATCCTCACGTCACCGGTGTGGTTGGCCAGCACGCCGGCCAGGACCTTCAACAGGGTCGTCTTGCCGCAGCCGTTCTCCCCCAGGAGACCAATGATCTGGCCGGAGGGCAGAGAGAGCTCGAGCTCATCAAGCGCGCAGAGACCGCCGTACTTCTTGGTCAGTCCGTGGACCTCAATCAGATTGCGGGTCATGGTTTTCTCACCCCTTGGTCCCTGTCCGTTCACCGTGTGCGTACTCACGTCCGTTCCACCTTTCGTCAATGAGAGTGAGGGCATCGGAGATTTCCATGCGCAATCCCTGCCCCACCCGGATGTATTCGTCTGCAGCCTCGGTGACGAGTGACCGCCGCAACTCAGCGATGCGCTGCCTGTCGTCCGTGACGAACCTTCCAGTGGTTCTCTCAGAGCGACACAAGCCTTCACGTTCCATCTCCCCCAGCGTCCGTTGAACGGTGTTGGGATTCACGCCGAGTTGCAGCGCCAAGTCCCGCACGCCGGGGATTTTCTCCCCCGCCCCCCACTCGCCGGTGACTATGCGCCGGGAGAATTCGGAGACGAGTTGGAGCCAGATGGGTGAGCTCGTATCGAACTCCATGTCCGCCTCCTCGTGTTGCTGTACTAAGTGCTTAGTACACTAGAACGCCAACACAGCAGTGTCAAGCACTGGGAAAAACAACACCGCCTGAACGCGACGAAACCCCGTCCGAAGACGGGGTCTCGGTCGTTCATTGAGCAGGTTCAGCTGCTGACAGAGGGCCGGCGGTATCCCTCCAGCAACCGCAGCCAGACCTCACTCACCGTCGGATATGCGGGCACTGCATGCCACAGCCGGCTGACGGGAATCTCTCCGACGACGGCGATGGTCGCCGCGTGAAGGAGCTCGCTGATGTCAGGACCCACAAAGGTCATTCCGACGATGACTCCGCGATCCTCGTCGACGATCATGCGGGCCTTCCCCTCATACCCATCCTGCTGAAGGGCGGCTCCAGCCACGCTGCCAATGGCGGTGTCCACCACGCGTACTCGTAGTCCGTTCTCCTCGGCCTGCGCAGCCATCAACCCCACGGATGCCACCTCAGGACTTGAAAAGACAACCTGTGGGACGCATGCATGGTCTGCGGTGGCGACGTGGGCTCCCCACCGGGCGTCGTCGACTGGCCTGCCCTCAGCACGAGCCGCGATCACGTCCCCCGCAGCACGTGCCTGATACTTGCCCTGGTGGGTCAGCAGCACGCGATGATTCACGTCGCCCACGGCGTAGAGCCAGTCGACGCCCTTGACCCGCATCGTGTCGTCCACCTCGATCCAGTCACCGTCGGTGAGTCCCACGATCCCAAGTCCAAGATCATCGGTGCCGGCCTTCCGGCCGGTGGCTGCCAGCACCTCCGCCGCGTGAACGGTCTCGCCGGTGTCCGTCTGTATGGTCACGCCATTGGCGTCACGCGAGACTGAGCTTGTGCCAGTGTTCAGCATGACGGTCACCCCACGGTCACGAAGGGTGTCGACGACGGCGTCGCCGGCGAAGTCCTCCGTCCCCTCGAGGAGCCGACCGCGCGAGATGACGGTGACCTGTGTTCCGAGGTCGTTGAAGGCCGTGGCCATCTCGCAGCCCACCACACCGCCGCCGATGATCGCGAGGCTCCCGGGAATCTCCTTGACGCTCGTGGCTTCGCGGCTCGTCCAGGGTTGGGCTTCGCGCAGGCCGGGGATATCTGGCACGGTGGCACCGCTACCCGTGGCGATGGCGACGGCGTGCCGTGCGCGCATCACCCGAGTTCCCCCGTCGGAGTCGGTGACGGTGACTTCACGCTCACCCGTGATCCGACCATGGCCCCGGACCAGATCGATCCCCGCCCCCTCCAACCAGTCCACCTGACCGTCATCGTTCCAGTGGCTGGTGAATGAATCGCGCCTCGCCAGAACTGCAGAGATGTCCAGCTCTCCGGTGACCGCCTCCCCAGCACCCTTCACGGATTGGGCGGCTCGCAACGCCTGTCCGGAGCGCAATAGTGCCTTGGAGGGCATGCACGCCCAGTAAGAGCATTCCCCTCCAACCAGTTCCTCCTCCACGATGAGCGCGCTGAGCCCACCCTGGACGGCACGATCGGCAACGTTTTCCCCGGTGCTTCCTGCTCCAATGACAATGAGGTCGTACTCCGAAGTCTGCATGCCTTCATTGTGCTCTAGTCCCGGGAGCACCCGTCAGTGTCCGAGGTCACACTGCAGCGTGCCGGGGACGTCGGGGTGCAACATCTGCGCCCCGGTTTGTGCAGCATCCCGATCTGGTTCCACGGCCGATGACAGCTACAGTGTCTCGGGATGCCTAGAAGCCGGCCGGCACCGATACGCCACCACGACCTCGATGCCTTGCGCGCGACCGCAATGCTCCTGGGCATCTTTCTGCACGCCTGCACCCGTTTCATGCCCTACTACGACACCGACAACGCGGTGGCCCGCACGTCCTTGGGTGTCATCATCATGGTCCTCCATGGCTTCCGAATGCCGCTGTTCTTCCTGATATCGGGGTTTTTCACCGCCATGCTCTGGCACAAGCGGGGCGCGTTGAGTTTGTTGAGGCATCGCGCCAAGCGTGTGCTCCTGCCATTCGCCCTGTCAGTCATTTTCGTCGTTCCGTTCATCGGATGGGGCTTCAGCACCGGTCAACGTCTCTCAGGCCAGACTCCCGGGCCCCGCCCGGACTACCTGTCCAAAATTCTGCACATCTTTGACCTGAAGCTCACCCACCTGTGGTTCTTGTGGATGTTGTGGGTACTGGTCTGCCTCTTCGCGATTGCAGTGAGCATCGGGTATCTCATCAAGCGCATCAGCCCATCCGTCGCTGCGTGGCTTGGCCGTCAACGGGGCCCCTTCATCGCCGTCATGGTGGCCGCAACACTGGCTGGTCAGTACGCAATGACCGGTAGCTCGTTCGGCGCTGGCTACACTGAAAAGATCCTGCTCGATCCCACAGTGCTCGGCTACTACGCTGGCTTCTTCGCCGTAGGTGCTGCATTGTGCCTGCCCCACGGTACCCTGCACCCGCAGGTGTTGCGCGTGACCCAACACTGGGTGACGCTCTCCATTGCGGCGCTGGTCCTCGTCGTCCCCGCGCTGTGGCTGGTGGGTCCCAGCCTCAATGCGTCCCGGGTGTTTCAGGTCGCGTTCGCGTGGGTGGCGATACTTGCGTTGCTCGGAGTATTCCGCAGGTTCTTCTCCACCTCCCGACCGTGGGTCCGGTGGCTCTCGGATGCCTCCTACTGGTTGTACGTGATGCATCTACCGCTGGTGTTCGTGTTTCAGGGACTCGTCACCGATTGGCCCCTGCCCTTCTATGTGAAGACCGCGCTCATCTTCGTTTTCACACTGACTCTTCTTCTCCTGAGCTACCAGTACGCCGTCCGCTACACACCGATCGGGACCTTGCTCAACGGCAAGCGCACCAGAACAAAGAAGCGGAACGCGCGGTTCGCCGCGGTCTAGCGTTGGGGATCGCCTACTGCCTGGTCGCCACGCTGTAGCCTGGCATCCATGGCCACCTGGACACACGAAGAGCAGAGCGCCGTGGTGGCAGAATACTTCGCCATGCTTGAGCAAGAACTCGTCAAGGCCATCGAAGAGTCCTGCATCCTTGAACCGGACTCGTACCGGGCGCTGCCAAGGCCAACTGCCGCATAGCGCAGGCAGGGGCTCAACCCGGGCAAGGGTCTCGCAAACATTTCGGTGGGCAGACCAGCTGAGATGTTCCCGAGTCTGATGGCCGCAGTGGTGTGCAGAGATCAGTCAAGGAGGTCACGGACCACACCGTCGGCCAGGAGGCGCCCACGCAGCGTCAGGATCAGCTTCTCGGCCTGCAGAATTCCCAGATCGGCAGCCACCACGTCCGGCACGCGGGCCCGCTCGGAGGACGTGAGAACGCTGAGGTCCAGCCCTTCAGCCAGGCGAAGCTCCAACATGACCCTCTCCACCCTTCGATCCCCCTCCGAGAGCAACTCCCCGGCCTGCGCCGGTGAGCGCCCCGCGTCCAGCTCTGCAACGTAGGAGCGCGGGTGCTTGCGGTTCCAGAAGCGCATTCCACCGATGTGGCTGTGGGAACCGGGCCCAATCCCCCACCAGTTGGCGCCCTGCCAGTAGTTGAGGTTGTGGCGACACTGGCCCGACGGTGTGGCCGCCCAGTTGCTCACCTCATAGTTCGCGAAGCCCTGGCCAGTGAGAAAGTGCTCCGCCATCAGATACTTGTCGGCCAACTCGTCGTCATCAGGCATGGGAACATCCCCACGCCGCACCTGCATGGCCAGACGCGTGCCGTCCTCCACGATCAGCGAATAGGCGCTGACATGGTCCACCGGGGTCGAGGCGACGGCCCGGAGTGACGCCATCCAGTCATCGGCAGATTCGCCGGGCGTCCCATAGATCAGGTCAAGGCTGATGTGTTCGAACCCGGCCTCCGCTGCCCACCGTGCTGCCTGGAGCCCCCGCTCCGGGGTGTGGACGCGCTCCAGAACCTCCAGCACATGCGGTACCACTGACTGCATACCCAAGGAGATGCGGGTGAAGCCCGCCTCCAGAAGAGCCTCAAAGTATGCGCGATCGACGGTGTCCGGGTTTGCTTCAGTGGTGACCTCGGCACCGGGAGCCAGACCAAACCGGTCCCGGATGCGGGCGAGCATCGAGGCGAGTGTGGCAGCAGGCAGCATGGTCGGCGTTCCACCGCCGAAGAAGACGGTGTCAATCGCGGGGGCGCCATCGCCGAGAACACGATGGGCGAGTTCGATCTCCCGGAGGGCGCCGGAGACATAGTCGCCACTGGACATACCCGGAAGTTCGGAGGCGGTGTAGGTGTTGAAATCGCAGTAGCCACAGCGGGTTCGGCAGAAGGGCACATGGACGTAGAACGACAGGGGCACGCCGTCGAGCCCCGCAACCACGCGTGGTGGCAGGGTTCCATCCGGGGGTAGCGGATCACCGTTGGGCAGGGCGCTTGGCATCCCTGAAGACTAGCCAAGTTCAGTGATTCCGCTCTCAGCGCACCCGTTGCGGCGGGCAGAATTGGTAAGGGGTGCGAAGATTGTCCACATGAACATCTCTCGACGAAGCATGCTCGGTCTTGGCGGCGGCCTCGCCGCTGCCGCGACACTGGCCGCCTGTGGTCAGAACAACCCGCTCGACGGCGGCTCCTCCGCGAGCCCCGGAGCCGGGGAATCAAGCGCAATGGGCGGCGACAAGCCTTCACTCACCCAGTGGTACCACCAGTACGGCGAGGAGGGCGTCAAGGAGGCCACCGAGCGCTACGCCGCTGAATACGAAGCGGCAACGGTCGCCGTCAAGTGGAACCCGGGCGATTACAACAGCATCCTCGCAGCCCAGCTCCTGACCGCCGACGTGCCGGATGTGTTCGAGGCTGAACAGGGCGGATCGTTGGACCAGATCCGCAGCGGACAGCTCGAGGACCTGACTGAACTGATCGGCGACGCCAAGGACGATTTCAACCCCTCGGTGATGAAGCGTTTCACCTTTGAGGACAAAATCCACGGCATCCCCCAGACCATCGACATGCAGCTGCTGTACTACCGTCCCTCCCTTCTGGAAGCAGCAGGTGTCGAGCCTCCCACCACCATGGAGGAGCTCGTCGCAGCCGCGAACGCCGTGAAAACCGCCTCCATGGGCGGATTCTTCGCCGGGAACGACGGCGGCATCGGCGTGCTGGGCACCATGTTCATCTGGTCCGCCGGCTACGAGCAGCTGAACGAGGATCGCACCGAGGCGGCCTTCCTGAACGAGGACTTCTACAACGCCCTGGTTGCTTACCGCGACTTCTCCAAGTCCGGTGGCGTGGTGCAGGCAGCATCCGCTGAGTGGTTCTCCCCCGACGCTTTCATCAACGAGGAAGCCGCATTCCAGTGGGGTGGCCTGTGGTCCCTTCCCACGATCAAGGAGGCCTTCGGCGACGACGTCGGCGTCCTCCCGTTCCCAGCCATCGGCGGCAAGGGCAGACCGTCCGTGCCGTTCGGCGCCTTCGGTGCCTGCGTGGCCGCCGCAGGGAAGAACGTTGAT
>RCMY010001665.1_pt1 | contig 20885 bp, 17 predicted proteins | sample 2041341 | NCBI WGS metagenome assembly RCMY01 (sample SAMN09708234, study PRJNA481090) | Marine sediment metagenome, whole genome shotgun sequencing project.
CAGCCGGGGACGCACCGGTCAGACCGTGCTGGAGGCGCTCCCACGGTCGAGCGTTCACCTTGTGCCTGGGACAACGTGAACGCTCGACCGGCGCCCGGTACTCTGCCCCGGTGCCTGAAACGACTGCTGGATCGCCCGATTGGAATGCCGACACCTGGCTGATCGCAGGTGGACGCAACCGCACGCCCGGCGAGCCGTTGAACGTTGCACCGGTGTTCGCCTCGAACTTCTATCTGCCCGACGAGCGGCTGTACAGCCGCTCCGACGGCACCCCGACCACCGACGCACTCGAAGAACTGCTCGGTGGGATCGAGGACGGCCGTGCACTCGCCTTCGCCTCGGGCATGGCGGCGGCAGCGGTCGTCTTCCAGCGTCTCGCAGTCGGCTCGACCATCGCCGTCCCGGTCGATCCATACCACGGAGTCGGCGGAATCATCGACGAAGGCGAAGCGCAGGGCCGCTGGGCGGTCCGCCGCCTGGACCAGGCCGACACACCCGCCTGGATCGACGCCGTGAAGACGTGCGATCTCGTGTGGCTCGAGACGCCGGAGAACCCGTTGATGACCGTCGCCGACCTCCCCACGATCTGCGGAGCACCGCGTGGTGAACGCACGATCGTCGCGGTCGACAGCACGTTTGCGACACCGCTCCTCCAGCGTCCCCTCGACCTCGGCGCCGACGTCGTGATGCACTCGGCGACGAAGTTCATCGGTGGCCACTCCGATCTGCTCGCCGGCGTCCTGCTGACACGTGACGATGAGCTGCACGAAGAGTTTCGCCATCGACGACTCCTGCACGGGGCGACGATCGGGGCCATGGAGGCGTTCCTGACGATCCGTGGTGCGCGCACCATGGCGTTGCGCGTCGAGCGGGCCCAGGCCAACGCGATGGAGATCGCCCAGCGACTCGAAGCCCACCCCGAAGTCGCCCGAGTCCGCTACCCCGGCCTGCCCAGCCACGAGACCCACGCCGTGGCAGCAACGTTCATGTCCGGCTTCGGCGCGATGATGTCGTTCGAGACCACGGGCAGCGGCCAACGAGCGACCGACGTGTGCAACCGGACGCAACTGATCAATCACGCGACATCACTCGGTGGCGTCGAGACCACGATGGAACGACGGGCGTCGATTCCCGGCCAGGAACGCATTCCGCCCACGCTGATTCGTCTGAGTGTCGGCTGCGAAGACGTCGAAGACCTGTGGGCCGACTTCGACCAGGCGCTCCGCCCGGACTGACCTCGTCCCCGGTCTGCAGGGTTTCCGGCCGGTGGCACCCGCCCCGTCGTGCGAGCGGCCACCGACCAGATCTCAGACGTCGGGTGTCAGCCTCGAACCACGGCTGCGGCCCGCTTGATCGCAGCGCGAATGCGGGGGTAGGTCCCGCAGCGGCACACGTTCTCGGCCATCGCCGCGTCGATGTCGGAGTCGCTCGGGTTCGAGTTCTCGGCGATCAACGCCACGGCCGTCATGATCTGGCCGGGCTGGCAGAAGCCGCACTGAGCGACGTCTTCGTCGATCCACGCCTGCTGCACCGGGTGCAGGATCTCGACACCGCCGACGATCTCGGCCAGGCCCTCGATCGTGGTGACCTGCTTGCCGGAACAATCGCCGACCGGGGTGATGCACGGCCGGACGGCATCACCGTCGAGGTGGCTGGTGCAGGCGCCGCAGATGCCGACGCCGCAGCCGTACTTCGGGCCGTTGACGCCGAGTAGGTCGCGCAGGACGTAGAGGAGAGGGAGATCGTCGGGGGCGTCGACCGACTGGGTGGTGCCGTTCACGGAGACCTGTTGGATGTTCATCAGACGTTGTCCTCGCTGATCGGGAAGCGGTTGGGTTCGATGCCGGTGGCCCGGCTGTAGGCATTGATGATGGCGGCGGCCGCAGCTGGGAAGCCGAGCTCACCGGCACCTCCGGGGTCACCGGTCGGCGGCATCACGTGGACGTCGATCTCGAACGGGGTGTGGTTCATCCTTGCCCAGAGGAAGTCGCCGTAGCTGCCCTCTCTGACTCGACCGTCGTCGATGTGGCTGCTCTGGCGAAGCATCGCAGTGATCGCATCACTGACGACACCTTGCAGTTGGGCTTCGAGCCCCTTCGGGTTGATCGCCCGACCGACATCGACAGCAACGGTGACCTTGGTGATGCGGGGCTCGGGGCCGTTCGTGTCGATCTCGACGACGTAGGCGACCGAAGATCGGTACTCGACGTGGCACGCCACGCCCTGAGCGGTACCGGGTGCCATCGGCTTGCCCCAGGCGGCTTCGGTAGCGGCCTTGTCGAGGACGGCGACAGCGCCCTCGTCGTCGAGTTTTTCACGCCGGAATCTGACCGGGTCACGACCGACGGCGCGAGCCATGCGGTCGATCATGATCTCGTTCGACGTGACGACGTGGCCCGAGTAGATGGAGCGCCAACTGCAGGTCGGCACCGGCAGTTCGACTTCGCTGAGCAACTGTGTGGTGACACCGAACTCGTACGGGACGGCGACAGTGGTGTGGAAGATCGACTGGCCGATCGCGACCGCACCGAGGTCGCTCGCTGCGGCAGTCAGCATCTCACCGAAGCCGTGGCGGAAGTCGGTCTCGGCCGCGTTCATCCGATGGTCGAACGACAGCACGTTTCGGCCGGCCATCCGGGCCCGTACACGGTTGATCGACATCGGACGGAATCGACCGTGGCGCATGTCGTCGTTGCGGGTCCACATCAGCTTCACCGGCTGGCCCACGGCCTGGGAGATCTGCGCCGCTTCGACGGCGGGCTCGAAGAACAGGCGGCGGCCGAACGAACCGCCGGCTCGCGGCACGTGCAATGTCACATCGGTCTGCGCCATGCCGATCGCTGCCGCCACGCTCTGGAGGGCCACGACCGGTGTCTGGGATGCGAACCACACCTCTGCCGAGCCGGGTTGCACGTCAGCAACGGCGGACATCACCTCGAGTGGGGCGTGGGCCATGTAGTTGTATTCGAACTCGGCGTCGACCACCCGGGTGAACAGGCCTCCCGGCGTGACCGGGACCCGCGGTGCGTTGCGGATCGTCTGTCGGAGGTCCGCGTCTGAGGCACCGGCGAGCGGTCCGTCGTTCCAGTCGATGACCAGTGCGTCCTTGGCCTGGAACGCCTCGTGGTAGGTGCGAGCGACGATGGCGATGCCGGACGGGATCTCGGCAATCGCGATGACGCCGGGCATGGCGAGTGCTGCGGTGCCGTCGAACGACGCGACCGTGCCGCCGATGTCAGGTGAGCGCGAGACGATGGTCGGCGAGGCGTTCGGCACGTCGAGGTCGAGTGCATACCGAGCCTTGCCAGTGACGATGTCTCGGGCATCGCTGCGGCCGGTCGGCGTGCCGATCAGCCGGTACTCACTGGGATCCTTCGGCGTGGCGTCGGTCGAGATCACGACGATCTGCGACGCGGCGGCGGTGAGCGAACCGTAGGAGGCGGTGCGGCCATCGGGTGCGATCACCATCGTGTCCTGTGTGGTGAGCGTGAACGGGTCGAGGTCCCACTGCTGTGCGGCGGCGGCGATCAGGCGTGCTCGGAGCTGTGCCGCGAGGGTGCGGATCGGCTCCCAGAAGGCTCGGACGTTGTGCGACGAGCCGGTCACGGTGAACGGGCGGTCGAGGCGAGCGTCGGACAGCACCACATCGGTGTCGTCGAGGCGAGCATCGAGCTCGTCGGCCAGGATGACGCCGATCGTGTGGGCGATGCCCTGACCCTTTTCGAGGCGAGGCAACTCCAGGCGGACCCGGTTGTCGGCGGTGACCTCGAGGACGAGGTTGTAGCGGTACGGGAACTCGGCGAGGATCAGCAGGTCGCCGAGGTCGATGACGTCGGCTGTTTCAGGGAGGCCGATGTCGGGCAGCAGGTCGCCGATCGGGTCGAGCAGGCCCGCTTTCGCCGCCGCTCCGTCGAGCATGACGGCTCCGGCGGTCAGGGTCGGCGCAGCGACCATGAAACCGAGGAACTTGCGCCGGGAGACACCGCTCGCAGCAGTCACCTCCCCCGCCTCGCTGGCTGGTGAATTCTCGATGGTCGTCATGTCCGGCTGATCCCCTTCAGTCGTGGTTGATGGGGCTTGGTTCGGACATCGGTCACACTTGGATCACGAGATCATGAAGTTTTTTCGCAGTGACTCGAAAACGAAGCGAACCCATGAAACAGGTGCGTCACGTGGACGCACCCACCTCATGGGTTCGATGTAGGGTTCGATGTGTTGGCCCGGGCTGAGCCAGCCGCAGCCAGGTTCGATCAGTCGTAGATCATCACGCCACGGATGTTCTTGCCCGCACGCATGTCGTCGTAGCCGTCGTTGACGCCGTCGAGGGTGTACTCCTTGGTGACCAGGCCATCGAGGTCGAGCTGCCCGTCGCGGTAGAGACCGAGGAGCTTCGGGATGTCGGCACGGGGGTTGCCCGAGCCGAAGAGCGAGCCGACGACCTGCTTCTCCATGAGCGTGAGGTCGAGCAGACTGACGTTCGCCGACATCTCCATCGCCGGGTGGATGTTGGTGACGACGACCTTGCCGCGCTTGGCAGCGAGTCCGAGTGCGCCGGCGAGCAGTTCACCGGAGCCGACACCCATGGTCATGATGACCGAGTTGGCCATCGTTCCCCACGACGCCGCACCGAGCGGCTCCATCGCTTCTTCCATCGATGCTGCGGTGTGGGTGGCTCCGAACTCCATCGCCTTCTCACGCTTGGACTCGATCGGGTCGATCGCCCAGATCTGCTTCGCTCCGGCGAGCTTCGCGCCCTGGATCGCGTTGGCGCCGATACCACCGACACCGACCACGGCGACGACATCGCCGGGGCTGACCTGTGCTGCGTACACCGCTGACCCCCAGCCGGTGACGACACCGCAACCCAGCAGACAGGCGCGGTCGAGCGGGACGTCCTTCTCGATCTTGATGCAGCTGGCTTCGCTGACCACGGTGTCGTAGGCGAACGTGCCGAGCATGCACATCAGACCGAGGTCCTTGCCCTGGCCGTGGTGGCGAGAGGTGCCATCGATCTGCTTGCCGAGTCCCATCAGGGCGCCCAGGTCGCAGAGGTTCTGGTGACCGGTCGAACAGCTGGGGCAGCGACCACACGACGGGATGAAACCGAAGACGACGTGGTCGCCTTCTTCGAGCCAGGACACGCCCGGGCCGACCTTGGTGACGACGCCGGCACCTTCGTGACCACCGATGATCGGCAGTTCGAACGGCAGGTCACCGGTGGTGAGGTGCTCGTCGGAGTGGCACAGGCCGGAGGCGGCGAGCTTCACCATCACCTCGCCCTCCTTCGGATCATCGAGCTCGATGTCCTCGACACTCCACGGCGTGTTGACTTCCCAGAGAATTGCGGCTTTGGTCTGCATGCTCGCGATCGTACGTCATGCGTTCGGACCGGGTGCCACCGGACACGCCCCTCAACTCGGTGACAGGGCCCTGTCACACTGGGGCCATGAGCAGCGGCCGCGACGACTTTCATGACTTCGACGAACTGACTGCAAGCCTCGGACTCGACGACTTCGCTGCCGGGCGCCGTGATGCGGTCATCGACATGCTCGCCGACCTCGACGACGACGATCTCCATCACGTCGCGGACAAGGTCCGCCAGTTGCAGACCGAGCGGGCTGTCACAGGCGGCGACCACGATGCGATCATCGGTGCGGCGTTCGAATCCGGGTTCGGTCGCGACGGACTCGGTGTCCTGCCGTGGGTCGAGGGCAATCTGATCGTCTGTCCCGGCGGCATGGTCTCCAAATCGAGAGCGAGCCATCGCTGCAGGTTCGTGAGCGTCGACGACTGTTGGATCTGGGACTGCGGGATGCTGCTGCGCGAAGACAAGCGCTCGTCGCCCGGCGCCGACGAGGGGTTTCGGGCCATCGCTCTGCTGCCCCTGGTCGACGGCCTCGGCCTGGACGTCGTGGCCGGGCGCGCCCGGCAGGGCCAGCACTCGGTCGAACACGTCGTGAGCTACGAGGTCCGACGCGGCGAACTGGTCGAGGTCAGCCAACGCACCGTGAAGGCGAACCACGGCGGCCGCCAGATCTGAACCAGGCCGGCCGGCGCGCAGCACCCGTCAGCGCGGCAGGACGCGGATCTCGATGTAGTCACCGGCCGGCAGCCACCGGTCGATGTAGTCGTCGACGTCGCCGCGTGAGATCGAGTCGATCAGCTCGGCCTGATTCTCGAACTCGCCGAACGATGCGTTCCCGCTCGGATCGGTGAGTGCATCGAGGATCTCGTTGTTGATCTGCTCGTTGCTGAACAATTCGAGCTCGTTGCCGATCGTGCTGATCGCCGAGGAGTACTCGGTGGCGGCGACTCCGCTGGTCCGCAGGTCCGCGATCTGTTCGAGGACCGCGACCGAGACGTCGTCGACGAGATCCGGGCCGGTGGAGATCGACAGGATCGTCTCGACCAACGGTGATGCGCCACTCGTCAGTTCGATCGCAGCGAACGGGGAGTACGACTCGCCGAGCTCCTCGCGGATCACGTCGGTCAGCCGAGCGGTGACGATCTGCTGGACGAGGCGTGCCGCCACATCGTCTCGGCGGTCGGTGCTGCCCTCGCCGGTGATCAGGAACAGCACGCTGGCCTGGTCGCCCTGACCGGCCTGGGTCGTCTCGACGGTGGCGCCGGCGGGCGCGGCGGGTTCGACGTAGTCGACGACGTCGGTGCGTCCGGTCGCCGGCAGCGTCCCGAGATAGGTCCGAGCGAGGTCGGTGAGCTCGGCGGTGTCGAAGTCACCGCTGAAGGCGAACACCCAGTCCGACGCATCGCCGAAGCGGTCGCGGTACACCGCTTCGACCTCCGCCGGGTCGACGCCGTTCAAGTCGTCGACATCGAGCAATTGGTAGCGGGGGTCGGTGTAGCGCGCTTCGGTGAGTGCCTTGAACTGGGCGTAGTTCGGGTTGATCGACGGGTCCTCGGCGAGCGGCAGTTCGTTGTCGATGTACTGGTCGAAGGTGACCTGATCGACTCGAGGCTCGGTCATCGACAGGTGGATCAGCTGGAACAGGGTCTCCACGTCGCTGGTCGCAGCCGATCCGAAGAAGCCTTCGGTGAACACGTCGATGTTCGCGTCGAGCGACACCTCCTTGTCGGCGAGGAAGGCATCGATCGCCACGGGGTCGAACTCGCCGACGCCACTGTTCTCGACCACGTTCGCCGCGACTTCGGCAGCAGCGACCTGGCTGTCGTCGAGCACTGCGGTGCCACCGGGGCTGCGCGCTTCGAGGAGGACGACGCCATCGGTGATCGGCGTCGTGTTCAGCGTGACTCGGACTCCGTTGGAGAACGTGAGCAGCGTCGGCCTGACGAAGCTGACGACGAACCCGTCGGCGAGCTGCTCGGACGCGACCTCCTCGACAGGCTCCGGTGGGGTCAGCAGCGAATCGCCGATGGCCGCGTCGTCTTCACGTGAGCTCACCTTGCGCTCCGCTGCGTTCTCCGCCTGCGCGACGAACACTTCTGCAGCGGGTACGGCACCGATCTCGTCGGCCGGAGCGGTGACGAAGATGTGCGGTCCTGCCTCCGCATAGCGGTTCACGAACATGTAGGCCAGGTTCTCCGGGGCGGCACGGTCGAGCACTTCGGTGACGTACTCGAACCAGCGCTCGGCGGTCGGAAGCGACTCGTCTTCGAGTACGTGGCGCACGTACTCGTCCGCATACGAAGCGTCCTGCCGTGAGTTCCGACCGTCGTAGTCGACCTGTGCGAGGGATCGGCGAGCGGCGACCGCACGATCGACCTCCGCTTGAGTGAAGCCGAATCGGCGGACACGTTCGTACTCGTCGAGCACTGCTTGCGTCGACGCTTCGAGGTCTGCGCCATCGGCCGAGATGTAGATCTCAGGGGCGTCGAGCAGCCGGACGAAGCCGCTGCTGTCGACTGATGCGTCATCGAAGGGCGCCTCGCCGCGCAGCGCGTCGTTCGAGAGGCGAGTGGCGATGATGTCGAACGCGAGGTTTTCGTAGATGTCGCGTTGGACGATTGCTTCGCGCGAGCCCGACAGGTCGCGAGCGAGCGGCAACGTGACGAAGGCGAATCCCTCGGAGACGTCCGGGTCGTCGAAGACCACGGCCCGAGCCTCGGCCGCGGGTTCGACGATCAGTTCGGTGCGCTCGGGCGAGTCACCACGGGCGACTGCCGGCGCGAAGCGTTCCGTGATCTGTCGTTCCATGTCGGCGACGTCGATGTCGCCGACGACGACGACCGCAGCATTGTCCGGGCGGTACCAGTCGTCGTAGTAGCCGCGGAGCGGTTCGGCGGTGGTCGAGCTGATCTCGTCGTCGGTGCCGATCGGCTTGCGATCCTCGTAGGGCGAACCGTCGAGGAAGAACTGTTGGATCTCGTCGAACACGCGCCCGTTGGCGCTCTGGGCGGAGCCGCGCCACTCGTCGAGCACGACACCGCGTTCGGCTTCGACCTGACCCGGATCGATGGTTGCTGCGGAGAGCCATTGCTGCAGGACGTCGAGGCCGGTGCTGACCACCGTCGGGTCGGCAGTCGGCATCGTCAGTTGGTAGACGGTCTCGTCGTAGCTCGTGTAGGCGTTGATGTCGGCCCCGAAGCTCGCACCGAAGCTGCGCAGCACCGCGATCAGTTCGTTCTCGGGGAACTGCTCGGTGCCGTTGAACAGCATGTGTTCGAGGAAGTGTGCGCCGCCGCCCTGGTCGGGACCTTGCAACGCTGCTCCGGCGTCGATGCTCAGTCGCATCTCGACACGTCCACCCGGGCTGCTGTTGCGCCGGATGAAGTACTGCAGCCCGTTGTCCAGGGTGCCAGTGGTGATCGCCGGGTCGAAGTCGGTCAGGCTCGGCAGACCCTCGGGGTCGGGGGCGACGATCGCCGCAGTCTCCGATCCATCGGACGGCACCGTCTCGGCCGGCGACGTCGACTCCGCCGTCGCGCCGGTGTCGACCGGTTCACTCGAGTTCGGCTCGCCGGTCGAGTCACTCGACTCCTGGCTCACACCCGACGACGACGACGTACAGGCCGCTACGGCGAGACAGCTGGCGAGGCCGAGCACCGCAATGCGCCGCTTGACACCCGAACGCTGAGAACACGAGCTGACCGGAGCGCCTGACATGCCGCCGAGGATAGGTGGTCTCGGTTCGGCGCAGGACCTCAAGCGCCGCTGTCGACGCTCACTGACTCGGCGAACAGCTCGGCGATGCGTGGGCGCCAATCGATGTCTTCGGTGGACCCGCCCGCTGCCTGTACTGCCGCTCGTTCCGCAGCGAGCGTGTCGGCGATGAACGCGACCTCCGGGGTCAGCACTTCGGCGAGGCGGTCGCGGAGGTAGCCGGCCAACGCCGGGCTCGCCCCGTCGGTGCTGATCGCTCCGGTCACTCGTCCCGATCGGGTGATCGCCGGAAGGATGAATTCACAGTCGACCGGCTGGTCGGCGGCGTTGGTCCAGATCCCCTGCTGCCGGGCGGCCGCAGAGATCGTTGCATCGGTCTCGATGTCGCCGGTGGCGGTGACGACGAGCCGCATCCCCGCCAGATGGTCGTGGTCGAACGAGCACTCGAGGACCTCCCCGCCGGCTTCCTCGATGACGCCTCGATCAACGTGGTGGCTCACCTCCGTGGCGACCAATCGGACGGTCGCGCCGGCAGCCAGTAGCCCACTCGCCTTGCGCCAGCCGATGCGCCCACCACCGACCACGAGGACCGGCACCGCATGGAGGTCGAGGAACACGGGGTAGGCGAATCGGCTGTCGGAATGCTCCATCGCCCCAGCTTACGGGCCGACTTTTCGCTATTCCTGATAAACCCGATCGTTTTAGTCGGGATTTGATTGAATGTGTCGATGCCACGGCTCCTCGACACCGCCCCCACCGAGAGTTCCGACCCGCGCACCGACGCCACCGCCGTCGTCCGCTGGGCCGCCGACACCTTCGCCGACGGGCTCTGTGTGACTGCGAGCTTCGGTGACGCCACGCTCGCCCACGTCGCCCACAGCGCCGTCCCCGGCATCACGATCACCCTCCTCGACACCGGCTACCTCTTCGCCGAGACCGAATGGTTCGCCGATCACCTCGTCGACCGGTTCGCCATGTCTGTGCGCGTCGTCCGCCCGCAACCCGACCTCGAACGCGACGTGTGGGCGACGGACACCGATGCTTGCTGCGCGGCCCGCAAGGTCGAGCCGTTGCAGCGCGCCCTGCGCGGCGCGACCGCCTGGGCCACCGGCGTCCGTCGTGCCGACTCCGCTGCTCGGGCATCGACCAAGTTCGTCCACCACGATCTCATGAAGTCCGTGGTCAAGGTCAACCCACTCGCCGGGTGGACCGACGACGACGTGGCGACATATGCCGCCGAGCACGACCTGCCGGAGCACCCGCTCGTCGATCGCGGCTATGGCTCGATCGGTTGCTGGCCCTGCACCCGGCCCGCAACAGACCGCTCCGGCCGTTGGGCCGACAGCGACAAGACCGAGTGCGGCCTGCACCTCTGAGCTGGCCGGCCACGCCCCCGCCGCCTCCGTTCTTCCCGCTCCCTGCTTTCCCCGTCCCGCTTCCCGCTTCCCTGACCGACAGGACCACCATCGCCATGCCCTCCACCGCAACAACTGCCCGCACCACGACAACCAGTGCCACAACCGATGCCACCGTTCGCAGCGCCGCCGAGCAGCTCAAGATCGACAGCGGCTACCTCGCCGGCACCATTGCTGATGAACTCGGCAACACCGAGGACAGCTTCGACGCCGACGCCGAGACCCTGCTCAAGTTCCACGGCATCTACCAGCAGGACGACCGCGACATCCGGCGGAGCCGAGCGCAACAGAAGCTGCCACTCGACTACTCCTGCATGGTCCGAGCCTCGGTGCCGGGTGGCGTCATCACTGCAGACCAGTGGCTCGCCCTCGACCGCGTCGCGTCGCTCGCCGACCAGAAGCTGCGGCTCACCACTCGCCAGGGCGTCCAGTACCACGTCGTCCACAAGGGTGAACTCCAGCAACTGGTTGCCGGCATCAACTCGTCGCTGTTGACGACGTTGGGAGCCTGCGGTGACGTCGTCCGCAACGTGATGGCCTGCCCCCTCCCCCACCCCGAGCGCGAGGCCGTGATCGCCCCCATCGTCAGCGAGATGGTTCGCCGGTTCCGGCCGCAGACCGAGACGTACTGGGAGATGTGGGTGGACGGAGAGCGTGCGATCTCGTCCGAGGTGCATCCGGGCCTCGCCCCGATCGACGACGTCGAGCCGATCTACGGCGACGCCTACCTTCCCCGCAAATTCAAGATCGGGATCGCCTGGCCCGGCGACAACTGCGTCGACATCTACACCCACGACGTGGGCATCGTGCCGACGCTCGCCGGACCCGACGGGCTGTCCGGCCAGGTTTCCGGAAGGGTCACCGGCTACACGATTCTCGCCGGCGGCGGAATGGGCATGTCGCATGCTCGGCCCGACGACACCTACCCGGTCCTCGCCCAGCCGATCGGCTGGGTTCCCGCAGAGGGCAGCGGCGATGTCGCAGCACTCGGCGACGTCGTGGAAGCGATCGTCACGACACAACGCGATCACGGCAACCGTGAGGACCGGGCGCTCGCCCGTCTGAAGTACCTCCTCGAAACGCGTGGCGTCGACTGGCTGCGCGACCAGATCGCCGAACGCACCGGACGACCGCTGGACGAGCCCGTCGAACTCCCCGCTTGGGAAGTTCACGCCCACCACGGGTGGGACCACGGCGCAGCTGTGAATGGCGGGCCCGAGGATGGCGACGCTGAGGGCGCAGCAGCTGGGAGCAGCGACACCGGCACCCGGCCCGAGTTGCACACTCTCGGCCTGCCCGTCCCGTCCGGCAAGGTCGCGGGAGGGCTACGCAATGCGCTCCGTCGGCTGATCTCCGATGGTGCCGTCATCTCGCTGCGAGTCACGCCACGCCAGGACCTCCTGCTGGTCGGCATCTCCGATCGCGAGCTCGTCGAGAACACGCTCCGTTCCAACGGCGTTCCGCTGGCGAGCGATCAGAGTGCGACTCGCAACCTCGCGATCGCATGCCCGGCCCTGCCCACCTGCTCGAAGGCACTCGGTGAGGCCGAACGGGTGCTGCCCGACGTGGTCGACCGCCTGGAGAAGGTGCTGGCGGACACCGGGAACACCGGCCTGCCACTTCGCCTCAACATGACCGGTTGCCCGAACGGCTGCTCGCGGCCCTACGCCGCCGAACTCGGCATCGTCGGCCGCTCGAAGCGCGGGTACGACATCTTCGTCGGCGGGTCGCCCGCCGGCGATCGTCTCGCACGTCGCCTGCAGACCGATGTTCCCCTCACCGAGATCCCCGACCTCCTCCGGCCGCTGCTCGAGCGATACCGCCGGGAAGTCGACACCAGCCACGACACCAGACAGACGACCAGCTTCGGCGATTGGGCGATGGCCTCCGACTGGGGATCCCTCGTCGCGCTGCTTCCGGCCGTCACCCGCCGGCGTGGCTCGAAGGTCGATGAGACCGACGAGACAGATGAGACCGAGGTGGCGTCATGACGGTCGCACTGGTCGGTGCCGGGCCGGGCGACCCCGACCTGTTGACGATGAAGGCGGCGCGACTCATCGCGGGCGCCGACGTCGTCGTCCACGATGCACTCATCGATCAGCGCGTTCTCGATCTGATTCCGCTGTCGGCGGAGCGCATCGATGTCGGCAAGCGACCCGGACGCAGCACCCCGCAGGAGATGATCTCCACGCTGCTCGTCGAACTCGGTCGACAGGGCAAGCGCGTGGTCCGCCTCAAGGGCGGCGACCCCTTCGTCTTCGGTCGCGGCGGCGAGGAGGCACTTGCACTCCTCGAATCGGGGATCGACATCGACGTCGTGCCGGGCATCAGCTCCTCGATCGCTGCACCGGCAGCTGCCGGAGTTCCGGTGACCCACCGTGGCGTCTCCGCCGCATTCACGGTGGTCACCGGTCATCGCCAGGCCGGGGAACCCGCGATCGACTGGCGTGCGCTCGCCAAGGTCGGCGGCACGATCGTCATCCTGATGGGCGTGGCGCATCGGGACGACATCGCCGCCGAGCTGATCGCCGGCGGTCTCTCCGACGACACACCGGTGATGGCGGTACGCAGCGCGACGACGTCGGAAGAGGTCGTCCAACGGTGTCGGCTGGATGACCTCGGCAGCACGGCGATCGAGTCACCGTCGACCATCGTCGTCGGCGCAGTCGCAGCGTTCGATCTGACCGGAGCAAGATCGGTGGCCCACGCCGTCAACGCCCGATAGACGACTCAGGTGGCGGCGAAATCGACGTCGGCTGCCGCTGCGACATCACCAGACCGACCGGGCGACTTGGAGAAGCTCCAGTACAGGTTGGTGTAGGCGATCGCCTGCTCCGGCGAGATCGGTGAACCCCACTCCCGCATGTCCTCGGTCGTGTGTGCGTCGGCGACGAGTGTGGCGTCGTAGCCGCGGGCGAGCGCACCGTGCAGCGTCGAACGAATGCAGGCATCGGTCTGGGCGCCGGTGACGACGACGCGCCCGACGCCGCGTTCGGCGAGCAACGATTCGAGGTCGGTGTCCTCGAAGGAGTCACCGAACGACTTGCGGACGAGTGGCTCGCCATCGTCACGGACCAGTTCGTCGACGAGCTGCCAGCCTGCTGAGCCCTCTTCCAGTTCATCGTCCGCGTGCTGCACCCAGACGACGGGGACCGATTCGATACGTGCGCGATCCACGAGCAGGTTGATGTTCGCGACCACGCTGTCGATCTCGTGGGCGTCGGCGACGACGGCGCGTTGCATGTCGATCACGAGCAGGGCAGTGTTCGGGCGGTCGGTCAGTGCGGTCATGTGGCGCGGTCCTCGTCATTTTGCCGCTGGCGGCCTTCACCAGCGCGTGTGCCTGCCGCGACAGTAGCGCTGGCTCACCGGCCATGCGTTGGTCTCGCAGCCGCGGCAGACTGCTGGCCGTGGAACTCCCCCCGCCGAATCCCGACGAGCACGCGACGTCCACCGCGACACCCGCTGCCCCGCTCCGGATCATCGGGTTGAGCAAGGCCTTCGGCGACAAGCAGGCGATCGACGACCTCACCTTCGAGGTCCCGCAGGGCGCCTGTTACGGGCTGGTCGGGCCGAACGGCAGCGGGAAGTCGACCACCATGCGCAGCGTCGTCGGACTCGTCCGCCCCGACGCCGGCTCGATCGAGGTGTGCGGCGTGAACGTCGCCGACGACGTGATGGCCACTCGACGCGCCATGGGAGTCATGCTCGATCCGCTCCAGCTCTTCGACCGCCTCACCGCCTGGGAGTTCGTCGACACGATCGGAACACTCCGGGGCCTGGATGCGGCAACGATCCGCGCCCGATCGAGCGAGCTGTTCGACGTCCTGGATCTCAGCGACGATGCACACCGCCCGATCGCCGGGTACAGCCACGGCATGCGCAAGAAGACGGCATTGGCTGCCGCCATGCTGCCGCGACCGCGACTGGTGATGCTCGACGAACCGTTCGAAGGTGTCGACCCGGTGTCGACGCGGACGATGCGGCGGATGCTCGATCGTTTCCGGTCGGGTGGCGGCACCGTCGTGTTGTCCACCCACGTGATGGACATCGTCGAGCGAGTCTGTGACCACGTCGGCGTGATCGACCACGGCCGGATGTTGGCGTCGGGTCCGATCGACGAGCTCCGCAACGGCCGTCGGCTCGAGGATGCGTTCATCGAAGTCGTCGGTGCCGCCGAGATCGATGAGTCCGCGCTCGACTGGCTCGATCGGTGACGACCTCGACACTCACCCCGGCTCCGACGACTGAGCCGGCTGCGCAATCGGCCGAGCCACTCGATTTCCAGGCGCTCGTCGCGCTGTTCGCCCGGGCGCGATGGCGGATGCTGCGTGGGTCGCTCCGCTCACCGGGGGCGCAACGCTGGACGGTCGCGATCGGCGTGATGGCCTCGGTCTTCCTCGGCGTCGCCGGCAGCGTCGGCCTGGGCGTGACGGGTCTGCTGGCAGACCCCGGGTCAGCGTTCTTCGTGGTCGCCCCGACCATGATCACCGCCGCGGTCGTCGCGCTGGGCATCATCGCCGGCATCAGCCAGCCGATCGACCCGCGGGTGCTGGCCACCGAACCCCTGACCGACCGCCAACTCGCCACCGGACTGCTGGTCGGCTCGGCATCAGGGCCACCCGGGCTCGCCGGCGGCCTCCTCGCTCTCGGCTTCGGTGTCGGCGGGATCAACGGTGTCGTCTCGCTGCCGATCCTGCTGCTCTGCGCCGTGGCGTTCGCCGGCACGCTGCTGCTCGTTTCGCGATCGACCATCAACGCACTCGGGCTCTTCGTCGCCCGCTTCCCGCGCTCCGGACAGATTCTCGTCGGAGTCATGAGCCTCATCGTCTACGGCGGCTTCCAGTTCATCCCAGCCGTCGGCCGCACTCTCGACGGCAATGGCCAGCAACGCGTGGCGTCGGTCCTGCAGTACTCCCCGCCGGGCCAGTTGGGCCGCGCCGTGGAACACGCCGGCGAGCGCCCCCTGGCCGCACTCGGACACCTCGCGATGGCGTCACTGTGGTTGCCGTTCCTCGCGGCGATCTTCGTCTGGACGTCACGGGCGCTGATCGTCGCCGTCAAGCGTCCCGACGCGACCGGGGCCGACCGATCGACGGCGGAGGCGCACCGCCGACAACCGATTCGATCCCTCGCCCGACGAGCGTGCGGTACCGGACCCATCGGTGCCGTCGCATGGCGTGGGTTGCTGACCCGGCTCCGTACCCCACGGACCGCGCTCGAGACCTTCACGGGTGCAGGCGTCGGCCTCGCTGTCGTGCTCGTGCCGACACTCGTGCGCGACGAAGTCGGCGCCGGTGCGGTGCTCGTCGGCGGCGCCGTGCAGTTGGCGGTGCTCTTCATGGCCGGCAACTGCTTCGGCTCCGACGGCCCGGCGCTGAGCAACGAGTTGCTGTGCGGTGTCGACCCGCTCGTTCTGGTGCGCGGCAAGGCCCGTTCGGTGATCATCGTCGCCGCTCCGCTCGCCGTCGTCGGACCGCTCATCGCAGCGTCACTGAGCGGTGAGTGGCGCTACCTGCCCGCCGGCCTGCTGGTCGGAGTCGGCGGCCTGCTCGGAGGTACGGGCGGCGCGATGGTGCAGTCGACGCTCGTGCCCATCGCCATTCCGGAGAGCGACAATCCACTCGCCAGCGGCGACTCGGGCAAGGGGTGCCTGGCCGGCCTGATCCTCGGCGCCGTCGTGGTGTCCCTCGCGATCGCCACCCTGCCGGTGGCCCTCGGCCTGTTCTGGGCCGTCAGCTACGGATCGTTGCTGTGGGTCACCGTCTTCGCGGCCTGCACGGTCGCCGCCGGCGCCGCCGTGCTCCGTGGCGGCGTGCGCTATGCGACCAGCCACTGGCGGCGCAAGGAACCCGAGATCTACGCCGCCGTCATTCCCGCCAAGTAGTCGTTCACGGGGCAGGCCGCACGATCGGCCCCGTCAGAGGTCACCAGCGATCAATTCTCCGAATCTGAGTCGTCGGACTCGTCGGACTCGAGGCGGGAGCGGCGAGCAGAGGCCCGTTGGCCGTCGTCTTCGTACTCGACGGTGACCGACTGGAAGCCCTTGAACTGTTGTGAGCTGACTGCGCCGAGGTAGGCCCGTTGATCTGCCTCGGTGAGATCGACATTGTCCGTGAACGGAGTCAGCAGCGCCCGCGGGTAGAGCTGCTTGGCGCGGACCACGTTGATCTCCGATCCGATCACGACACCGACTGCGGCGAGGAAGATCCACGCCAACAAGCCCAGCACGAGCGCAAACGTGCCGTACGCCGCGCCCGAGTCCTTGACGAAACTGCCGACGAAGACCGTGCCGAACACCTGCAGCAACTGCCAGATGCAGGCGGCAACGATCGCTCCGGGAATCACGTCGCGCCGGCGGACGTGGTCGGGTCGGAACATCCTGAACGTCACGATGAAGACGGCGACGTTGACGACGATCGACAAGACGATCACCGCGACGGTGCGCCACCCCCCGACGTCGGCACCGAACGCAGCGCCGTTCGACCCGGCACCCGACAGCACCGTGGTCACGACGACGCCGATCCCGGCAACGGAGATCAGACGCATGCTTCGCAGTCGTGCCTTGATGGGGTTCGGGCGGCGGTTGCGAGGCACCGACCACGTCGCGTACATCGCGTTCTGGATCGCCTGGCCGACACCGATCGCTCCGTACAACGCAACGATCGCCCCGACGATGATCGCCCCGAGGTTGCCCTGCAGCCCCTGCGGATCTGCGAGCTCGTCACCGATCACCGGGAACTGGCTGAGCGTGGAGTCGAGGATCCGCTGCTGCAGCTCCGGGTTGCCGTCGAGCACGAATCCGAGGATCGACGTGAGGAGCAGCAGCAGCGGGAACAGCGACAGGAAGCCGTAGTAGGTGATCAGCGCCGCCAGGTACGGCCCTTGATCCTCGGTGAACTTGTAGATCACCCCGATCGGAAAACCCAGGATCCGGTGGCGACGCTGAAAGCCGTCGAGGCGCTCGGTCAGCGGCACCACACACGACCTCTCCGATCAGACACCTCCTCAGTGTGCCTGCGCATCACGGCTGTGTTGCTTCGGGAGCCGAGAAGCGCCGGGCTCAACCGTCCGATGCTGGCGACGCGGGAAGGTGCTGGACCTCGTCGCCGACGGCGACCTGTCCGGTACTGACCACGAGGGCGCCGATCGACAGCATCGATGCTCGCTCGGCATTGATGTGCTTGAGCAGATCGATGTCGCGATCCAGCCCAGGCTGCGGGCGGGTGACCATGACGCAGCGGTCGATCTGTTTGCACACCGCGAGTTCTGCGCCCGGCACGCCGCCGATGCGGACGTGGTCGCCGACGAAATCGTCCTCACCGCCGACACGTTCGACGCCGTCGACGACGATGTTCGTGCGGAACCGGCGGATGTCCCAGTCACCGAGCGTTGCGTCGGAGACGAGCGACACCCGACTCCACTTGGAGTCGTGCCATGCACCTCCCGGGCCGGTCCATGACACCCAGTCGGCATCGTTCTCGAAGTCGAGCGGCACCTCGTAGGTCCCTCCCTCGTCGCTCGCCCGTCGAAGCTCGACCTCCTGGCCGAGCCAACGTGACATCGCTGCGCTCGCTTCACCTTCGCTGACTTCGCCGATCTCGGGAACGTCGATCACGAGGTCGTCGCCGTCGAGTCGGGCCGCAGCGAAGAGCAGCTGAGGTGATCGGCGGGCGGTCAACACCGTGCCGGTGGCGACATCGAACACGCCCCAGCCCCGATCACCCTTCAGGCCCAGTTCGCCGAGGTGTGCCGAGTCCAGCGATTCGCCGCCCATCGACTTGACCGGAAACCGCCAGAGCTGCGTGACCAACATCTGCCCACGGTACGCCACATGTCCTGTTCGAGCCAGGTCACGTCGAGACGCACATGTCTTGTTCGAGCCAGGTCACGTCGAGACATGCGTGACCCGATGTCATCCGGTTCGGGGCGGACCGTTATCATGCACGCATGGACAACCCCGCTCCCTCAACCACTGACGCTGCGCCGGCCTCGGTCGGCGCTGCTGACTCCGTCGAGCTGGTCGAAGAGGAACTGCTCGTCGAGGAGATCTCCATCGACGGCATGTGCGGCGTCTACTGACGCTGCTGCCTCCCCACCGCTGACTGATCGACGAACCGAGACCGTGCCGCCCGACACCGCGCCGCCCGCGACTGAGCTGCCTGCGGCCGTGCTCCCCGAGACCGCACTTCGCGACGAGCGGCTCGCCCTGCATCCGCAGGTCGCACTACGTCTCGAACCATTCGGCGCACTCGCCTACCACTACGGCAACCGCAAGCTGATCTTCCTCAAGCACCCCGACGTCGTGCGCGTCGTGGAGTCGCTCGACGGCACCGCGACCGTCGCCGAAACCCTGACCGCCTGCGACATCGACGAGTCCCGCTGGCCGTCCTTCGAACAGGCACTCGCCAACCTGCAGACATCGGAGATGCTCCAATGAGCAAAACACAACTCGTCGAACAGCTCAAGGGCGGCCTCGATGCCCCCATCTGCCTCACGTGGGAACTCACCTACGCCTGCAACCTCGAATGCGTGCACTGCCTGTCGTCGTCCGGTCGCCGCGACCCGCGCGAACTGACCACCGCCGAGGCCAAGGGCGTGCTCGACGAACTCCACGACCTGCAGGTCTTCTACATCAACATCGGCGGTGGCGAACCGATGATCCGACGCGACTTCTTCGAGTTGCTCGAATACTCGATCGGCCGTGGCATCGGCGTGAAGTTCTCGACCAATGGTGCGTTCATCGATCAGGCCAAGGCCGAGCGCCTCACCGCGATGGACTACCTCGACATCCAGATCAGCCTCGACGGCACCGACGCGGTCACCAACGACGCCGTACGCGGTGAGGGGTCCTACGACACGGCGATCCAGGCCATGGAGCATCTGCGCAACGCCGGGTTCGGCGAGTTCAAGATCTCGGTCGTCGTCACACGCCACAACGTCGACCAACTCGACGAGTTCAAAGCGCTCGCCGACGAGTACGGCGCACAGCTCCGCATCACCCGCCTGCGTCCGTCCGGCCGAGGCGCCGACAGCTGGCACGACCTGCACCCGACCCAGGCCCAGCAGCGTCAGATCTACGACTGGCTCGTGCTCAACGGCGAGAACGTGCTCACCGGCGACTCGTTCTTCCACCTCAACGCGCTCGGCGAGGAGCCGTTGCCCGGCCTCAACATGTGCGGCGCCGGCCGTGTGGTCTGCCTGATCGATCCGATCGGCGACGTGTACGCCTGCCCCTTCGTCATCCATGACGAGTTCAAAGCGGGCTCGGTTCGCGACGAGGGGGGCTTCAGCAAGGTCTGGAAGCAGAGTGATCTGTTCACCGAACTGCGCGAGCCGCAATCAGCCGGAGCATGCAGCGCGTGCGGCGAGTTCGATGCCTGCCAGGGCGGCTGCATGGCGGCCAAGTTCTTCACGGGTATCCCGCTCGATGGACCCGACCCTGAGTGCGTCAAGGGCCACGGCGAGGCTGCACTGCTGGCCGCGTCATCGATCCAGGCCCCCAAGCCGATGATGGATCACTCCAAGCCCCAGCGCGTCCCGGTCACCATCGGCCGCCGCTGACCGGATCCGGCGACGTGGTGACCAGTCACGTTGTGCCTGGCACAACGTGACCGCCCGGCATTCGGGTCAGTCGCGTGAGAGATCGGCGACGTAGGAGTCTTCCAGTCGGCCGCGGATGTCGGTGTCGGGAATGCCGAACTGCGTGCCGGCGATCGTCGCCAGGTCGGGCGTCGCTTCGTGGCCGACCCACGACTCGGGGTCCCACACGTCGGCACGGCGGAACGCCTTCGCGCAGTGCGCATACAACTCTGCCACCTCGACGACGACCGCCGTCTTCGGACGACGGAGTTCGGCAGTGAACCCGTCGAGGACCGCAGCATCGGTGGTGATCCTCGCCGGGCCGTTGATCCGCAACGTCTCGTCCATGCCGGGCATGATCATCAGCAGCCCGACGTAGGGGTGCGCCACGATGTTCTCGAGCGTGTCGAGCCGGTTGTTGCCGTTCAGATCGGGGATGGCGACGTGACGATCGTCGAGGCGTTGGATGAACCCGGGTGGGCCACCACGCGGCGACGCGTCCATCGCATCTGATCCGTTCGACGTGGAGACGACGACGAAGGGGCATCGGTCGATGAATGCCGCAGACGAGTCGTCGATCGTGCCGAACACCTTGTTCGCTGCGATTCCACTCGCGTCGCGATACAGCTCTCGGAGTCCAGCGAGGTCGGTGATGCAGTCGTCGAGCTCCATCCGGTCAGTTTCTCACGTTCGAGGCCGGGTCGGACGACTTGGTGCCTGACACCATGTCGTCTCACCATGTCGTCTCACCATGTCGTCTCACCATGTCGTCTCACCATGTCGTCTCACCATGTCGTCTCACCATGTCG
>RCMY010001677.1_pt1 | contig 20883 bp, 21 predicted proteins | sample 2041341 | NCBI WGS metagenome assembly RCMY01 (sample SAMN09708234, study PRJNA481090) | Marine sediment metagenome, whole genome shotgun sequencing project.
GAGCCTCTCCGTACACTAATGACTTGAACTTCTGGACGTGATTCAGGATAGTCTTGATCTGCATCCCGGTGCTTGTTCTCTTTGATATTTTTTTCGAAATTTCATCATCTCAGAAGTAAGCACCGGATGCACCTTCTATCACTGCTACTGCCTTATCTACTTAATTCAGAACAGAATTACCTACAGACTATTCAGACAAACCTTAGACATGAACGACGCAAACGCGTTGCGGCTTTAACGTGACATTGAAGCTGTGCAGTTTCTCAGGTTCGACGATGACATGCTCAAGTGGGTTGCCGATATCAGTGAGAATGTGGTGGGAGAATCAGGATGTGCGGATGCCTTCTCAGGGACGTTTTTCGAAAGCTTCATGGTGTTCAGGAACTCAATCAGGGACTACGACACTGTTGGTAAAGTGCATATTGAGATGCTTGTCATCGCTGAGCCTTCCCTGATCAGGGAACACTCATGACCAGCACCTCTTTTCCCGAGATAGCCAAACCAAGATCTTCAGCAACACGGACCACAGGCAGCGCAAGCCACCGATAACGATCCTGACTAACAGCTGGATCAGGTGCCGATGCCCGTCACCTTTGGGCTCAAGCGGAATCACTGCGAATTAACTCGAAGCAGACTCGACGACCGAAGACAATATAATCTACTGAAATTCCATGCCTCCGCTTAGACAGATTGGAATACTGCGCTAAAACAGCGTTATAACCTCGAAGAGATCGCAAATATAGGGAAATTTTTGATGTTAATCCGGTTAACGAAAGGCAGTTCCGGAAGTTAAACCGATTCTGGCCGATTGATCGAAATGACTGCATCCAATACCGGATGCGATCTGAAATCCCGTTGACTCGACAATTATGTCTGTAGTTTTTGATGTCACCAGCAAGTCAACATCTGGAATTCGACTTTGCGTCGCAGAATGCTTCTTCCGGTATTGATTAAATTGTCTCGTAACTTCGAACCTGATGTGACGCAGCATTCGGGAACAAAGTGAAGCGATCTGTCGTGTCAGGCAGCTGAATCGCGTGTGCGATTCGTTTTGCAGGATGTGCCTGAAAATTATCAATACGCCGCAGCTCTGGATTGAATCTCAAGTCTGAGATACAGCTCGGTGGCGTTGCAAACAAAATCAGTTGGCGGAGTTTTGATGGGTGAAACAATATCGGTTCAATTAGCGATCCTGGCAGACACTCTGTTGAATCTGGTCGCAGTGACAGAGACCAGCCATCGTCTCTTCTGGGTGTACATACTCACCTTTCTCGCCTTCAGCTGCGTAATCTATCTGATTCGGAAACCCGCTGACAGATCGCTCTTCAGTTTCCTTTTCCCAAAGGACCTTTACGCCAATGTATCTGCCCGGACAGACGTCAAAATTTATCTCATTAACGGATTACTCGGCGGCGTTCTCAACCTGGCTACTTTGATCGTTTCGAACATGATAATTGCGGATGCAACGACATCGATGCTGGAGTACATCACAGGTAGAGGCCCGCTGGCGCTTGAGACGAATGCGCTGTCTACGACCGCGTTTTCTCTGGCATTCGTGCTCTCTCTGGATCTAGGTTTGTTCGTTGCACACTATCTGCATCACAAGGTGCCATTCCTCTGGAATTTCCACAAGACACATCACTCAGCAGAGGTATTGACGCCAATTACGGCATTTAGATTTCATCCGGTGGAATTAGTGCTGTCCGGTCTGGTGGTGGCACTGATCAGTGGGCCATTTATCGGCATGGATCAGTATCTGCACGACCGTGACCTGCTGGCCGCCAATCCAGTCATTTACGTGATGCTCCTGACCGCTTTTCTGCTAACCGCCAATTTCAGGCATTCGCATGTTCAGCTTCACTACCCAAGACGGCTCAGTGCCTGGTTCGTCAGTCCGGCAATGCATAACCTGCACCACAGCAAGAAGCCTGCACATTTCGACAAGAATCTTGGATTCATGTTTTCCTTCTGGGACAGAGTCGCCAACACATTCTTTTTACCGGAGAAATCAGAGTTGCTGGAATTTGGAATAGGTAATGATGAAGAGAAGAAATTCCGCAGTGCGACTGCTTGCTATATTCTGCCACTCAAGCAATCGGGCACCCTTGCAATGGGCACCTTGAAACACCTCAAAGCAACTGTTTCTCGATGGATTCAGCGGTTAACCGGACTCGATACTCCATGAGTTTTCGACCGTTAAGAATGGTCTCGGCGAGAGGGTCCATCGGCACGCCATTTATCTCGAATTCACCCGACGTCTGACGTTCTCTGGCCCGAATGTAGTCGATATCCAGTGCGGCCAACAGCGCTTCGTAATGATAGTCACTGTGCACCTCGTTCCTCATCGCTGACTGTACGTCCGGAAGCTGCAGGATACCCAGTGTCTTGAGGTGCTCGTAACTCCAGGCATCCTGAAAATAGTAGTTGCGCTCGTGTATCACCCGTACACCGTCATCATTCCACGCATCGTTGAGCTCATCCGCGACCCATGCCAGTCCTTCCTGATTTCCTCCGGAATCACCAATCAAGACAATGTTACGAAACCCGTGCAGTTTCAGTGATCGACAGATATCCAGGATCAGATGGCGATACGTATCTTCAGTCAATCCGATTGAACCCGGATAGTGCATATGGCCTGAGGGGGGATCCAATTGACCCTGGGGCACAAATTTGACCACCGGTGCGATTAGTGCATTGCCGAGGCGTTCAGCGATCCCCTCTGCCATTGCTGCAACGATCTTGTTGTGTTTTCCAGTGATGACGTACGGCCCGTTCTGCTCGATTCCACCGGTGGGCAGGAGGACTGTCGTCTGGCCCAGGGCGATCTGATCTCGAACCTCCATCCAGGTAAGCTCCTCCAACCATCGATTTTCCCGCATGGGAATCGGCCTGGTAGCCACCAGATTGCGAGTTACATCTTCCGGTACCTCGCTTCTCGCGCCACGAAGCTGAATGAAGAAGAAGAAGAAGAAGAAGAAGAAGAACGATAGTATCGCTAGGGATCCCAGTACTGCCGCAAGCAATTTCTTCATGTAATCCAGCCTCTATCGCATTCTGGTGACGTCTGTACTCTCAGCGGTGCGCGGCACATGTCTGGATGACTAACCTCGTGAAACAACGGAATTGCCGCCATCAATAAGGCCCGCAACGTGGATCGAGCCAGACTCGGGTTTGAGAGACGGAATTGCTACGCAGTCACTCTTCAAGAATCTTCGATTTACCAACAACGCTTAAGGTCAGAGCCACTGCATTCGTTTCGAAGTATTTGCAGTCGTAGTGAATGAAACCCAATACCGGAATGATACCGGCAGGTACTTGAGCGGCCGCAAGGCCAAACCAGTGTTCGGCCGCTTCGAGATCCTGCTCGACCCCTTTACCGACAAAATACAATCCACCGAGTCGACACTGTGCCGGAGCGTAACCTTGTTCCGCAGCAGCTCTGAACCAGTTTGCCGCTGCCGCCATGTCGCGAGATACGCCTTTTTCCTGACTCATCAGGACCCCGAGACGCGATTGCGCGTGTGCATAGCCTTGTTCAGCTGACAGACGATACCAATGTGCTCCAGTGGGCAGATCACGAACCAACCCATACCGTTCGAGGGTCAGTAGGTCACCGAGATTGGATTGTGCCCGATATGAACCCTGTCGTGCTGACCGCTCGTACCACGCAAGTGCACTCGAGACATCAGCGCTCACTCCCAGACCAGCAAGGTAGAAGTCACCCAGACTCAACTGCGCACGTGCGTCTCCGCCCTCGGCAGCCTTGCGAAACCAACCGGAGGCTGCCAGGAAATCGCGCTCGGCACCGGTGCCCGTGCTCAGCATTGACCCGGTTGCGAACTGCGCCGCGGTGTGACCCTTCAGGGCTGCAGACAAGTAAAGCAGGAATGCTTCGCGTGGTTGACGTTGCTCTAGACTTGCATTCATGAAAAGGCCTGCCAGGGCGACCTCAGCCTCAGGCATGCCTTGCGCCACTGCTTTCTTGAGGTAGTGTGCTGCTCGCTCAGGGTCAGGTGTAAAACCGTCGCCTGCCAGTAACAGACGCGCTGCTTCGACTTGCGCTTTCGCCGAACCCTGATCAGCTGCACGTACATACCAGTGCAATGCGGATTCATCGTTCTTTTTGACGGACAGACCCTGCTCGTATCTGGACGCGAGGGTCAATTGTGCCTCCAAATCGCCAGAATTGGCTTTTTCTGTCAACCGCGACACGTCGGGAATAAACTCTTCCTTTGGATTCAATGTGCAAGCGCTTGAGAAGCACACGAACAAGACAAGCAGCACCCTGCTTGCATTACTTCTGACAATCGGGATATGAGGACAGAATCCAAAGATCAAGGTTTCGGAACTGCGACCATTCAACTTCAATGTCACTGACATGATTTTCCTTAAGTAACGTGTATCAACAGGCGATTTCACATCCCTCCGGTTTCCGGATTCAATGGGGACGGCTCTGTAATCTGAAATACAAACTCATTGTAAATATCCGGAATCAGCGTAGTGATTTCCTCGCAACTACCACGCTCAACTGCGAAATTCCTGGATCTAAGCGGGAATCGCCATGGATTATCCACCCTTGCATTACAGTGTAATTCAACATTAATACGATTCTACCAACTACGTAAAAATCCGTACTTCAACCGAAAATAAACTCTATGTCATTGATTTTATTCTATTATTTACAACTACTATATGTCCAGTTGTAATACAGTCAATTGCATGTTTCCAATACAAGCGACCCCACCAGCCAGAGAACACGATCAGCGCACATAATCTGTGCAGAAACCGAAACCTCACTAAAACGAGAACTGGTCTTATATACACGGATACGACTGACGCGTAGATTGCCTCTACCGGAACAACACACCGGAAACAAAGCGGAAAGTTCGACGCTTGCACTTGCAAGCAATCGGCCAAATCCGCGTCAACTTATCAAGAGACATTGTTATGAACAACTTAATTTCATCCATCAAGCAATTCATCCGTGACGAAGAAGGTCTGACTACAGTTGAGTACGCCGTTGCCGGTGCACTGGTCACTGTTGCAGTTGTTGCATCTTTTACCGCACTCGGTGGTGCAATTCAGACCGCTATCGGTAATATCACTACCGCAATCGGTTAAACACGGTCTATAACGCGATATTGAGTGACTCAGGTAGAAACGGATCACTCAACAGTTACTTAGTTTCAGCTAAAGGTACAACTAATGAACAGTATCATTACATCCATCAAGCGCTTCGTCCGTGACGAAGAAGGTCTGACCACAGTTGAGTACGCCGTTGCCGGTGCACTGATCACTGTAGCGGTAGTTGCTTCCTTCACCGCACTCGGTGGAGCAGTTCAGACGGCTATTGGCAATATCACTACAGCAATCGGTTAAATCACGCTGCATTTCTCAAACGTCATTGCCTCCGTTAAAAAACCAAATTACTCAGAAAATAAGTTCTACCAATCAAAGGATCATATTATGAATAATATCATTACATCCATCAAGCGCTTCGTCCGTGACGAAGAAGGTCTGACCACGGTTGAGTACGCTGTTGCCGGCGCACTAATCACAGTAGCAGTTGTTGCCTCATTCACCGCACTCGGTGGCGCAGTTCAGACGGCCATCGGCAATATCACTACGGCAATTGGCTAAACCACGTTCCATATAGATATCTTGAGTAGCTCGGGTAAATACCCGGGCGCTCAGGTCAAATTCTCAACTGAACCAGGGAACTAGCCGTGAAACAGCTCATGACATCCATCAGACAAACAAGTGGTTTTTAACTAGCATGATTTAACCCTGGTTGAGTAGGTAGTTAACGGTGTAATAACACTGCAACTGTCGTTGCTATCCTCGCCACACTTTAAAAAGCAGTTTGCATGTCAGTCGGTACGATTACTGCAACACAGGGCTGTAATCGGTTCGTTTTAACTGCAGCTCCCGCTCGGATCAGGTCCTTGCGGGTAATTGACTTACGCGTCTTTCTATCAACTATCGCTTTAACAGGCCTCGACGATAATCACTCAGAAACTACAGAGCCGCACTCATCATGTCACCAAACCTCATATTCTTGATCTGCCTGTTGCTTGCATCGATATTTTTCGATTATCGAGGGCATCGTATACCGAACGCACTGACATTCGGTGGCGTGATCGCAGGCTTAACCTTCTCCATCATCGGGTTGTCCGGCGGTGTTACATTGGTCGAGTCTATTGCCGGTGTCGGAGTAGGCATGGCCATGCTGATGCCCATGTACGCCATGCGAATCATGGGGGCGGGTGATGTCAAACTTCTCGCCATGGCCGGTGCCTTTTTAGGACCATTAGGTATTTTCTGGGCTTGTCTGTATTCGCTGATGTTCGGTGGATTGCTGGCGGTAATCTGGATTGTCGCCAACCAGGGGTTACGGGTAACCATTCAGCAATGTATCGGATCCTGGGTCGTTGCACGCCACGGTGATGGCAACGAACTATCAGAGTCTGGAGTATCTCTGAACTCCGAATCCAAGATGCCGTACGCTGCAGCCATAGGCTTCGGCGTGCTGACGGCCGCTGTCTGGAAAATCCAGTGAAAGCGTCTCAAGCCAATTCAGTCGCACCCACCCTGGTGCAACCAGGAAACGGATTCACCAGCGCTCCACTTTCGGCGCAGGCTTCTGGTCTGACTTCTGCGCTGCTGGAGGACATTGTAGCGCGGCAGCTATTCGAGTCCGGCGTCTGCGATGTCTCGCAACTCGCACAAACAACAGCATTGTCGAGCAAACTGCTGGGCGACTTGCTGAATATCATGCGCGCCGATGCGCGCCTGGAAGTTCGCGGGCCTGCTGCAAATGAAACAGCCTTGCGCTATGCACTGACAGATGCGGGTCGGCAATTTGCACGGGAAGCTCGCGAGAGAAGCGGGTATCTCGGTCCGGCCCCAATCAGTATCGCCGCCTACCGTGCCTTGATTGCGCAACAAAGTGTGCACGATCTTCATGTAACCCAAGCAGCAATGCAGGACGCTTATGAGGACGTGATCATCAACCAGCGCCTACGTGACAGGCTGGGAACTGCCATGCATTCGGGCAAGGCCATCTTTATCTACGGCCCGGCAGGCACCGGTAAGACTTTCATCTGCTCACGCCTGATACGGCTCTTGCAATCTCCTGTGTATATTCCGCACGCAGTCGTTGTCGGTGACAGTATCGTGCGCATTTTCGATTCGGCATTGCACAAGGAAATCAAGAACACGAAGACGCCTTCCGCATACGTCGCTGACAAACCCGATCCGCGGCTGGCGTTCTGCGAACGGCCATTCGTGTGCAGCGGTGGTGAGTTAACTGCCGACATGCTAGAGATTCGTCACGATCTCGCCACACGCCAATATCTTGCACCTTTACAGCTGAAGGCAACGCATGGAATCTACATGATTGATGACCTGGGTCGACAGAAGATGTCGATCGATGAGCTATTCAATCGCTGGATCGTACCGATGGAATCCGGCGTGGATTACCTGAGTATGGATTCAGGGCAACGCCTTGTCGTCCCTTTCGATGTCATTCTGATTTTCTCGACCAACATGCTGCCCGAAGATCTCAATGATCCGGCATTTCAGCGACGCATCGGTCACAAGATCGGGTTCGATTATGCGGATGAGGAATCCTATACCCGAATCTGGCGCCAGGAGTGCGAACGCCGTGGAGTCCCATTCGAGCAAGACATTGTCAACTTTGTGATCTCGAAGCTTCATGGTGGCACCAGTACTCCGATGCTGGCTTGTCATCCCCGCGACCTGATCGGGATGGCATTGGACTATGGCCGCTACGCCGGCGAGTCAGACCAAATCACCGAGCAAGCCGTGTTACTGGCTTGGGAAAACTATTTCGCCGTGTCGGAAAAATCTGACCTGGCTCTCTGACCACTTTCATCCAAACAATAACAATAACAATACGGAGCGACTAAACATGTTCAATATAAAAGCTTTGATCCTGCTGGTTCTCGCCGTCGTCATCGGCGGTGGTGCAGCGGTATTTGCACAGCGTTGGCTTGCACAGCAACAGGGTACCTCAATTGTCGAGGGTACCGACACCGTCAATGTGATTGTCGCGGCTCGGGAAATACCCTACGGACAACCCATCGAGGAAATGCACTTGCGAGCAGTCTCCTGGCCTGCAGATGCAATACCGGAAGATTCCTTTTCTACCAAAGAGGAACTGCTCGGTAAACTTGTGACTCAGAAAACCTTACCTGGGGAACCATTATTGGGAGCACGTGTGGTGGTAAAACTGGAAGGCAGCCGCCTCTCAGCATTGATAGCCCCAAACAAGCGGGCCATCACTGTCAGAGTCAATGATGTGGCAGGTGTCGCGGGATTTCTGCTACCGGGTAACCGAGTGGACATCATTGCCACGCGGCTTGTGGATCGACGCGCGAAGACGAGTACTCTGCTGCAAAACATCAAGGTTCTGGCCATAGACCAGAAAGCTAGTCCCGACAAGGACGATCCAGTTGTAGTACGCGCAGTGACACTTGAAGCGGACCTTGAGGAAGCGTCGAAACTGGTTGGCGCTACTGAAGAAGGCACTATTCAATTGATCCTCCGCAACCCTGAAGACAACGCAACAGTCATGGACGACATTCCTGTGGTCGTTGCCAGGGTCGTACCAAAGCGACGCAAAACGACTCGCGAGATCACCATTATTCGCGGAACCACCGCTGACCAATCAAAGGTAGCACTCTAATGAGCAACCCACCGGTTAAAGGACTCTACGGAAAGTGTCGTGCCACATCCTGTCCAAGTAAAAACTTCCGCGCCCTTATCTTATTAATTCTGATGTACGGCACATTGGCTGCTGTGACGCTACTAACAAAGCCAGCACACGCCCAGACCAGGGAAAGCAACCTAACCTCTGAAATGGTGCTGTCACTTTACAAAAGCGGCATTCTGGAACTTCAGAAATCGCCGTCCCGTATCTCAGTAGGCAATCCCGGTATCGCAGACATTCTCATTCTTCGAAGTAACCAGGTACATGTTCTCGGCAAGGCACTCGGATCCACGAATGTCGTCTTCTGGGACACCGATGATCGAATCTTTGCCACAGTCAATATAGAAGTCACTCACGACCTGACGTCGTTGAAACAAAAACTACACCAGATGATGCCAATGGAAGACATCCGCGTGTACTCCGCACAGGAGAACCTGATTCTGGACGGAAAAGTATCGTCCGCCAGCAACCTGAATGCGGCCTTCAAGGTCGCTGAAGGCTACCTGCCCGAATGCATCAGTAGTGAATCCGCAAGCGGTATCCAGGGACAGGAAGCCGAATCGAATGCGGACGCCTGCGAGAATGCCGAGGTAGTCAACCTGATGAGCGTCGTGGGTTCACAGCAGATCATGCTCGAAGTTAAAGTGGCCGAAATGGCACGTACGTTTCGTCGATCGATGGATACGGATCTGAGTTTTATCGATTTCGGAAACCCTACCCGGGGTGGCGTGGTCAACGGCGGTGCAACGTTTCCGGACGCGCTGAATGCTGATGGATTGAGAGTTCCGTATATTCCCGCCGGCATCCCGAACGGACAAGCACCGATACTCGGCCCCGTGATGGACGAGTTCGCACCTAACATGCCAAGCATTTCAGACAAGGGTCTCTTCTTTTCCGATCTTTCCGGCGGCAATTTCTTTTCAGCAGCACTGGAGCTGTCACGCTCGAAGGGGCTGGCAAAAGTGCTCGCGGAGCCTAACCTCACGACGCTCACGGGTCGGCCCGCAGAATTCATTTCCGGCGGCGAGTTTCCGGTACCAGTTCCGGACGATGGCAAGACCACCATTATCTTTAAGGAATACGGTGTGAGTGTAAAGTTCATTCCCACCATCCTGGACTCCAATGCCATTAGCCTTGATCTCGATATCCTGGTCAGTGAACTCGCCGAAGGGAGCTCCATCGACTTGGGTCTGATCGGCACTCAAAGCGTGTTCTCGATACCTTCGCTGACGAAACGAGGCGTGTCCAGTACCGTTGAATTGTCCGATGGACAGACACTAGGTATCGCAGGACTTATCCAGGACAACGTAACTGAGGTTCTCACCAAACTACCGGGCTTGGGTGACATCCCGATTCTCGGCAACCTCTTTCGTAGTCAGCAGTTCGTTTCCGGTCAGACCGAACTTGTCATCTTCGTGACCCCGCATCTGGCCAAGCCGATTGCGCCCGAAAAAGTCCGCTTACCGACCGACAGTTTCGTACCACCCAACGATCTCGAGTTCTACCTGCTGGGCCGCATGACATCGTTGAAGAAAGCCAAACCCATAAATCGTCAGCGCGGGGTCGATGGTGGCTTCGACGGACTGACTTTCGGCCACGATCTTTAGGAGCGAAATCATGAATATATCAGTAATCAAAGAACAGTCTGGGTTTCATGTACCCGTCTGGAAGTCGCTGGCCCTGCTCGTATCGGCGACAACACTGACTGCCTGCTCCTTCATGGATCCAGTCGAAGTCGAAGAGGATTTCGGCAAGTCGGTACGCCAGATGGTGCAGGAACAGATTTACGACAAGCAGACCGCACACCAACCGGCACTCAATGCACCTGACGAACTTGATGGTGTTTCGGGTGCCTACGCCATCGATGGATACCGTGCGAATGCAAAGACGTCCAGGGACAATAAACCAACTCCCGAAACCGGGAAGGTAGCACTACCAATACCCCCCGAATAGAGCGCCGAAATGCGAGGACAAGTAAACATGGAACATACTCAACCAACAAGACTTCGGAAATTGCTTCGAACACGCGAACGGGGCGCAATTCTTCCACTGATTGCGATCGGCATGTTGACTATCATCGGCGTGGCTGGATTCGCGATCGACTCCAGTCACATGTTCGTCAACGTCACTCGCTTGCAGAATGGACTGGATGCTGCAGCATTGAGTGCGGCAAAAACCCTCAATTCCAGCAATGGCAATCAGGCTCTGGCGACCGCTCATGGAACCGAGGCATTCGGAGAACATCTTGAGGGTGAACTGGGAGGCGGTACGCTTACTATTGGTTTCGAGTACAGCGATACGCTGAATCCCTTTACACCGACCGGCGTGGGTGCACGCTATGCGCGAGCGACTGTCGCAAATCACAACATCCCTATCTGGTTTGCTCGAGTGCTGCCGGGTGTTGGCAATGAGGCAACGATCGGCACAACGGCGGTCGCTGGCCCTATTCCGTTAAACAACGGGGCAGAAGTTTGTGACATCGCACCGGTTGTCATGTGCGGTGACGCAACTGATACAGATGCTACAGACGGCACCCTATTTGGACTCGATTACGGCAACAACGCGCCAGTCCAGTGCCTGAAACTACCTTCTGGAAACAAACCCTGGGATGAACTGGAGTGTGGTGAGCAGCCCGCCGAGGACATCATAGGACCCGGTAATTTCCTGCTTGCACGGATCGCCTGCCCAGGTGGAAATTGTGTGCGTGAGGCCTTTGCAGGAGAAGGTTCAGCTTGCCTCAGTGACAGCTCAACCATCCCGACGGAACCAGGCAACACAGTGGGCCCTGTTTTTCAAGGCGTGAACACTCGATTCGACGAGTACAAGGGTGCCGGGCTGAACCGAACAGATCATCCACCAGATCTGGTCGTTGGTGCCATGCGTTATACCGAGTATCTCTCTCGCTATGCCGGTCCGAGTTACGACAATACCTACGGTGTGGCGCAGCGGCGCATCATAGCGGTGCCGATTGCCGATTGCAGCGGTACAAACACTGGACAAAGTGATCTGCCACTGCTCGGCTTCGGCTGCTATTTCCTGACGGAACCGATTGACAAGGGAGGCCCGAACAGCGTGCTCAAGGGCCAACTCGTTGTGCAGTGCGAGACGGGGGGTAAGCCGAGTGCCAATCCAACAACGACAAACAGCGAATTCAACACCTTCAAGATCCTTCTCTACAACGACCCCGGGAACGACGCATCATGAAGGCGGGCGAAGCATCATTACATCGTCGACACCGCGGGTTTGCCACAGTCGAGATGGCTCTGGTGACCCCTGTTCTTCTCATCATCATGCTTGTTTCTGCAGAATTTACCCGTGCGTTTCTGGAATTCAACACCTTGACCAAGTCGGTTCGCGACGCGGCACGATTCGCGGCCAAAGGCGCGCTGAAAAATGATTCGGTCGACCTCAGCCGATTTGCAAGCGATACCAAGAACCTTGCTGTCAGCGGACACCTCGGGGGGGGCACAGCACTGCTCAACGGATTGACGACCAACGACATCACAGTACAGGTGGTCAACCTGGGTGTCCCACCCGCACGACCTTACATCCAGGTCACGGGTATCTACACGTTCCAGCCACTTGCTCCTGTCATCAATGGACTGGGTTTTCTGTCTGACGACATCAGCATGAATTTCACCCTGCGGGCACAAAGCACGATGAGGGCGCAGAAATGATTACCCATTGCCGTCAGCGCGGTATGTACTCGGTTGAATTTGCACTGGTCGGTGCGGTATTCCTTTTCATACTCTTCGCGTGCTTTGAGGTTGCGAGGCTCGCTTTCACCTTTGGCGCACTTGATGCAGTAACCCAGCGTGGAGCAAGAGTAGCGGCGATTTGCGCGCCTAACAATGCAACTGTGGCTCAAGTCGCCATATTCGAGAACGGCGGCAGTAGCCTGATACCGGGACTTTCGTCGGCCAATATCAATGTCCAGTACCTTGACGAAACTCAAACGGTCACAGGCGCAGTCGAAGACATGGCATTCGTGCGTGTTTCCATCGTCAACTACACACACCAGATGCTGATCCCGGACGTGCTTACCAGTTTTGTGAGCCCGTCCTTGTTATCACCAACTTTCGAAACAACCCTGCCCTCTGAAAGCCTGGGTTGGGACCCAGATAACGCTATCCGAAACTGCTTCTAGTAATCTAGGCGCTTCTTCGAATTACTGATACCTCTCGACATGAGCGACTCGCTGAACGTTACACTGGTAGGGCATTCCAGCTCTGGTCTCAACTCTCTGGAGACTGCCCTGCAGAACGAACTCGATTTCGACCTATCGAGAAAACTGCTAAGGGGCGACGCAGTCGATCCTTTTGAAGATCTGCCTACCACGAGCAATATCGTCGTACTTGATCTCGGCGAGAACTGGCGCGAAGTCCTGGTTGCTGTTTCGAGCCGCAGCGCCCGTAGCCGCGCACCTACGATTCTGATCGGTCCCGAAGGCAACACGGAGATGATGCGACTGGCACTGAAAACCGGTGCCAAGGATTTTCATACGCACCCGGTGTCTCCAGCTGACCTGGCAACGACCATACGTCAGGTGGCTGCCGAACGGCCGGACACCGGCGATGGTCAGCTCGGCGAATTGTGCGTCTTCATGCCTGCCAAGGGTGGTGCCGGTGCCTCTGCGATTGCAGCCAGCGTCGCCCATTCGGTCCGCCTGAGAACCCGGGACACCCGTGTCATGTTAATGGATCTCGACTTGCAGCACGGCAACCTGCCGCTGTATTTCGACGAATCAAGCAGCACGAAACTCACACAGGCACTGGTAACCAATGAACGAATTGACACGACATTGCTTGATGCCTGCCTGATCAAGACAGAGGATGGCATCGACTTGCTGGCCAGTCACTCGGACCAGGTCTTTTCTGCCTGGGAGACACCACAACAGACAGTCAACAACCTGCTGAACCTGGTATGCAGTCGCTATGAGCATGTGCTCGTCGACATTCCACGACAAATAGATCCCATTACCTTTCAGGCCATCGAACGAGCGTCACGGGTCTGCATCGTCATGCAGCAGTCACTGAGCGATCTTCGTTACACGCGACAGATAATCAACCTGTTGCGTGATCAGGGAATTGCCAACGAAAAACTGATGATCATCGTCAATCGTCATGAAAAAAGCAATGTGGTCCGTACCAGTGATATTACGGATGCGTTTGATGGACTGCCTGTCATGACAGTTCCCAACGATTACAAGCGCATGTCGTATGCGAACGAGAATGGTATTTCCCTCATCGGTAAATGGCGCTCTGCACCTGTCAGCAAGTCACTTGGCTCTATTGCAGATACCTTGTGGCCAACCGCACCTACCCCACACCACGGACTATTCGGACTCAAGTTCGCTAATGGCAACCCTCGATGAGGTCGCTAACTGTCTTTACAAGTTACAGGAGTCTCTGATTCATGCTCGGATTCAATTCAAAACCGAGGATTGCGCCACAGCCGGTGAGTGAACTCGAACCGGAAGTGATAGCGAATCCGGTACTAAAACCGGCACCGTCCACGGGGCAACGAAGCCTCAAGGCCAGTCGTTCGAGTGAGATTGGCGATGAGGTCGAAAGCGAGTGGATCCGTCGCATTCATGAGCAGCTGCTGAATCTGCTCGACCTGTCACTGGTCGTCAACATGCCGGAGCGAGCCGCTCGCGTGCAGATTCGCGAAGCCACCACACGCCTGCTTGATGAAGAATCGGCACCGTTGTCTGCTCTGTCACGCCAGCGAGTGGTACGTGGGATCGAGAACGAGGTACTGGGCCTCGGTCCACTCGAAGCTTTGCTGGAGGATCCTACAATCGCGGACATCCTGGTCAACCGTCACGATTCTGTTTACGTCGAGCGCCACGGCCGACTGGAGAAAACCAAGTTACAGTTTCGCGATCAGGCCCACCTTCTCAATATCATCGACCGCATCGTCTCCGGCGTGGGGCGTCGAATCGATGAATCCTCACCCATGGTGGATGCGCGACTGAAAGACGGGAGTCGCGTCAACGCGATCATTCCGCCACTCGCACTCGACGGCCCGGTGCTATCGATTCGACGCTTTACTCAGGAAAAACTCTCCACGGACGACCTGATCAAGATCGGCAGTCTGACCGACGCCATGGCGGAACTGCTTCGCGCTATCGTCAAGTCGCGACTCAATGTGCTGGTTTCAGGAGGCACTGGCAGCGGCAAGACCACCATGCTCAATATTCTTTCCGGATTCATCTCACCCAAGGAGCGCGTTGTCACCATAGAGGACTCCGCAGAATTGCAACTCCAGCAACCCCATGTCATTCGACTCGAGACACGTCCACCCAACATTGAAGGCAAGGGCGAAATCACACAGCGTGACCTGGTCAAGAACTCACTGCGCATGCGCCCGGACCGCATCATTATCGGTGAAGTTCGTGGGGGTGAAGCCCTCGACATGCTGCAGGCGATGAACACGGGCCACGATGGTTCAATTGCCACGTTACATGCAAATACCCCGCGGGATGCGCTGGGACGGCTTGAGAACATGATCTCAATGTCCGGCTTGAATCTCCCCATGAGTGCCATGCGCGCACAGATAGCGTCAGCCGTCGACGTCGTCGTTCAACTCGAGCGGATGGAGGATGGCAAGCGACGTGTTACCAGCTTGCAGGAGATCCAGGGAATGGAAGGCGACATCATCACGATGAGCGAGATCTTCCATTTCAAGCGCACCGGCATGGACGACGACGGCAATGTACTTGGCCATTACACCGCCACAGGTCTGATACCGAAATTCAACGACGCGCTCGCCCAGAAAGGCCTCGGCGTCGATATCGGCCTGTTTCGTCCACAGCACACACTGTAGGAGGATCTACTGATGACCAGTAATGAAGGTTTCATTTTCATGACAATGGTGTTCGTAGCCGTCGTCCTGCTCGCCTCGGCAATGATCGTGCCTACCGCGGGATCCGCTGCCCAGGCGAGTCGCAAGATGCGCAAGCGTATCGGTCGGCATCTGGACCTGCAGGAGGCCGGCACAACGTCATTGCTGCGCGATCAGTACCTCAAGGATCTGTCACCGTTGGAACGCAGCATAGAGGGCTTGCCTCTGGTGGAGTCCCTGAGTCATATGGTCGAGCAATCCGGTGTGCGTACTTCAGCGGCCAAGGTCGTCATGAAAGGCTTTACCTACGGCATTATCGCCGCTGCCGTGCTGCTGATCTACCCGGGCATCTTCATGATCGCTCTCGTTGGTGCATTCACAGGTTTCCTGCTTCCGATCGTTGCAATACTGCGTACGCGTGCGAAACGTCTGGCGCGCTTCGAGGAACAACTGCCCGAAGCGCTGGACATCATGGCCAGGGCTCTGCAGGCAGGTCACCCGTTCAATGAAACCATGAACCTGGTTGCCGAGGAAATGGATGATCCCATCGCTGGTGAATTCGGACGAATCTTCTCGGATCTCAATTTCGGTTTACCTCTGAAAACCGCCTTTCAGGGCATTCTCACACGCGTACCGAGTGTCAGCCTGCACACCTTGATAACAGCCGTGCTCATCCAGCACGAAAGCGGCGGGCGGCTGGCCGAGATTCTGCAAAAAGTGGCAGTTGTCATACGCGGACGTTTCAAGTTACAGAGAAAACTGAAGACACTGTCGGCCGAGGGACGCATGTCTGCCTGGATCCTGGCGCTGATCCCCTTTGTGCTTTCCGCCATGATGATGATCGTGGCGCCAGATTACCTGCCGGTGCTCCTGTCGGATCCCATCGGACTCAAGCTGATTGGCGGGGCTTTTGCACTGATGTGCATCGGTGTCTTCTGGATACGGAAAGTCATCCGAATTCAAGTCTGATTACCCGAGGAGATAACCATGACAGATCGACTGATGCAGGCCTTTTCGGTCTTCCTCGCCTATTTTGATGATTCCGCTACCGTTTTCGTGGCCGCCGTCGGTCTAGCCATCGGCCTGCTGGCGATGAGCGCGCTGTATCTGGCTAGCGGAGTCCTGGATTCGCAGCGCAGACGCGTCAGGCTGGCAGTGAATGAAGGCAATTCTCCGTCGAACCGATCCGGCAGACGTGTGGAGAGTGCCGTGTCGCCGATTCGGTCCTTCATCTTGCCGACGTCGAAGAAGGAAGTTGCAGCCATCCGTCGGCGCCTCATCTCTGCCGGCCACCGGGACGAATCCGCGATCGCGGTGTACTACGTCTGGAAACTGGGTCTGGCCTTGCTGTTGGGCATTGTCGCGCTGGTTGCTACTACCTTCTTCCCAACACTCACCGGATTCCAGATCGTCCTGATCGGTGGCACCGGCGCGTTTGTCGGCATGCTGATTCCGAGCTATGTACTGGACAGGCAGATCAAGGCACGCAAACGGCGCATCATCAACGCCTTTCCCGACATGCTGGACATGCTCGTTGCCTGTTCCGAAGCAGGCCTGGGACTCAATGCCGGCCTCCAGCGTGTCGGCCGTGAAATCGACTTGTCGTTCCCGGATCTTGCCGAGGAACTCGAACTGGTCAACGCCGAGATGCTGGCCGGAGTCGATCGCATACAGGCGCTACGGGGTTTGTCCAACCGTACCGACATTCCCGAAATTTCCGGATTTGTTTCAATGCTCGCGCAGAGTGTTCGATTCGGCACGGGTATTGCGGAAACCTTGAGAATCTATGCCGACGACTTTCGCGACAAGCGGATGCAAAAAGCGGAAGAACTTGCAGCTAAAGTCGGGACGAAACTCCTGTTTCCGCTGGTTACCTGCATTTTTCCCTCATTCTTTCTTGTGGCAATCGGCCCGGCTACCATATCGATCATCAAGGCGTTCGCGGCAACTTCATAGTGCCTCGACCCCGTCCAGAGAACCAGACCATGCAGATGACCGTAAAATTTTCCCTGTTGTTCATCGTTGCTTTGGTGCTGTCCGGGTGCGCTACGACGACGACCAAAAACGATGCCTTGTCGCCTGACCCGGAAACCACTGTCACGCTGGAGGAATTGCTCGCCAGTGGCGACAAGGCGATGAGTACCGGGGATCTCGACACCGCCCAGGTCAAGTACGCACTTGCCATTGAGCGCGACCCGGAGAATATCGAGACACTATACAAGCTCGGTTTCATTCACAACGAGAAGAACTCACTGCCGGTAGCTGAGGGAGTGCTGCGCCGTGCGCTCATACTCAACCCGGAACACCGGGGAAGTCTCGAGACGCTCGGCATCGTATTGCTGAAGCTGGAGCGCTTTTCCGAAGCAGAGACGATGCTGGACGCAGCCCTGGAGCGTCGCCCCGATGCCTGGCGAGTACTCAATGCGCTGGGTGTCATTAAGGACATGCAAGCGGACCATGAACAGGCCATCGCCTATTTTACCGCAGCAGCCTTTATCGTCCCTCGTTCGGCAAAGATCGCCAATAATCTGGGCTACTCCTATTACCTCAAGGGAGACTTCGACACCGCAGAGGAGCATTTCAGGGACGCGGTGCGACTTGACCCGAACTATGTACATGCCTGGTCTAACCTCGGCCTTACTTTCACGCGGCAGAAACGCTATACCGATGCCAATGCCGCCTTCTCGAAAATCGTCAAGGAATATCAGGCGGCGAATAATATTGGCTATCTGAGTATGCTGGAGCAGGACGAGCAACTGGCGCGCCAGCAGTTCCGGCGTGCTATCGATCTGTCACCCGCCTATTACGAGACGGCGAACAGAAACCTGACGTTTCTGAACAATTCTGGGCAGGCACTTCGGACCAGCAAAGCCCCGACTGACAGACGAGAGAATCTCGAACCGGTGCCGAGGTTGATTATCGGTGGTAAAGATATGACACAGGACGAGTCGACCGCACAGAAAAAACCACCGACGAAAACGGCCAAACCAGATAAGGTCGTCGCGTCAAAATTCTCCACTTCTACTCGTGAAGCACAGCGTTATCTCAATTTCATTGGCTTCGATGCAGGTGTCAGTGATGGACGGGGCGGTACAAAGACAACCGCCGCAGTTAAAAGTTTCCAGTCCAGTTATGGGTTGCAGGTGGACGGGAAGCTGGGTCCGGTCACTCGAGCCACGTTGGACCGGACCGCCATCAAACGCGTGCAAAAAAGTCTACTGGTTCTGGGGTATGAGCCCGGAACAATTGATGGACAAATCGGTCGACTTACCCGAGTCGCCATCCGTAAGTACCAGTCAGATAAGTCAATGCCTGTCACAGGAAAGTTGTCCGCAGCGGTACTCAAGCGCCTGAACGCCTCCGTGAACGAGATCGAGGCCCAACTCAATTCTCCCGAATCGGCAGACTACAGCAGCCGCAGCTGAGCAGCATCAAACTGACACTGGATAATCCGGATGCACTGAGCCGAATCACGCCGCATATAAGTTAACCTGTACTCGACTTAAACAGCGTGACGCATCTAATCAGTGGCTCGCAAGATGTACAGTGAAAGTCAAATTGTCACAGCTTACAAATTTAGACTGGAAACTCCAGTTGTCTGACGAGCAAAGTAATCACCCTTCAGCACCCCGCAGATAACTCGTCAGATTATCCGCCAGACTCGGCTGCAGGTAGCCGCCTTCCTGAACATGAAGAACAGACAAGCCTTCCGAGGCAATCGCAGCGCCAATTCCAGCAAGCCCGTCCGTGGTGATGCTGAAGGCCTTGAAGGGATCGCATTCATGCGTGTCCAGGCCGAGAGCCACGACAATGACATCAGCGCCAAATGCCCTGATTCGTAGCAGAGCTGACGACAGAGCAACCATGAAGGCTTCGTTGTTCGTGCCCATTGGCAACGGTAAATTGTAGTTGTACCCCCTGCCCCTGCCTTCTCCGCGCTCTTGGGTATGTCCCCAGTAAAATGGGTAGAACCCGGAAGGGTCACCGTGTATCGATACTGTCAGCACATCATCACGCCCGTAGAAGATACCCTGGGTGCCGTTGCCATGATGCACATCGACATCCAGAATGGCAGGCTTCAGACCGTGCTGCAGCAAATAATCAGCCGCAATGGCTGAGTTGTTCAAAAAGCAGAATCCACCTGCCAGATCACGAAAGGCATGATGACCCGGTGGCCGGCAAAGCGCATAGGCCATCCGCTCGCCACCAATAATCAGGTCTGCCGCTGATAGCGCCGTTTGTGCAGACCAGTACGCCGACTGCCAGGTATGGCTGTTGATCGGACAGGACATGTCCGTCTGATGATAGCCAGCCAGTCCCAGTGCAGAGCTGGGATAAGAGGCAGTGCGTCGATCTGGTCGAACGCTGGAGAGTATCTCATCGGGTGCGTCCGGATTCTTTTTCCAGAGCGTGTGAATGTTCTCCAGAAACACCAGGTATTCCGGTGAATGCACGGTCGCAAGCGGTTTCATGCCATGATCACTGGGAACATCGACAGTACAACCCGCTGCCAAAGCCCCAGCTAGCAAGGCATCAGCGCGCTTGGGCTGTTCCGGGCAACGGGACGCGACACCGTTGGAAATATAGATTTCCGGGTTATGAGCCAGCTGACGATCGTCAAATATTGCCTTCACGACTTTTCCTGTTCGCCTACCCGTATAATAACTGATTCGCCATGTCAGCAAGCACTCTACGATGACAGGTCATCATAGGAGCGTTTCCTGAGTCGACTCCGGACAGTACCACCAATTTGACTTTAATCAATCCCCGCTGGATGGCTATACCTATAATGCACAACTTCAGGGGCGCATCAAATCAGTGACACACGAATGTACAGCGATGGTCAAACTGTAACAAAGGACGATAAAGCCGACGTACAGGGAAAAGTCGTCGCCATTCGTGGTGGAATCGTCGATGCAACCTTCCCATCGCTTGTACCCCATATAGACGAGTTGGTATACGCCGGAGAAATCCCGTTGCAAGTGATGACACTGCTAGGCCACGATACCGTCAGATGCATTGCCTTGAGTCCGGTCCGGGGGCTAGGACTGGGCACCATTGTCAAAGCTACCGGCGCACCCATCAAAGTGCCTGTCGGCGAGTCGGTTCTGGGCCGTATGCTCAATGTCTTCGGCGAACCCATCGATGGATTGCCTGCTCCTGAAACAAACGAAAGAGCGACGCTCGATTCACCGTGCCCCACCGACGCTGGCTGAACGCCTCCTGAGAGCCGAGATACTGGAAACCGGTATCAAGGCCATTGACCTGCTTTCCCCCATAGAACGCGGAGGCAAGACGGG
>RCMY010001679.1_pt1 | contig 20867 bp, 26 predicted proteins | sample 2041341 | NCBI WGS metagenome assembly RCMY01 (sample SAMN09708234, study PRJNA481090) | Marine sediment metagenome, whole genome shotgun sequencing project.
CTCATGACGCAGCATCTTCGCGATCGTCTTACGATCCTTGTTGAAATAACGCGCCGCTTCTCGAGCTGACATGCCGTCCTTCAAACAGGCACGGCGCACACGACTATAAATATCCACAGAATACATCTCCCGCCCTCCGACTAAACGAAGGACACAAACTGGCGGATTTTTACTCCGCTACAACTGCGCTATTTCGCAGCCGTTTCTGTGGCCCATTATTGCTGTGCGTTTTACAAGTCAAAGAGACTTTTAATCGCAACATGTGCGTTGGTCGGCGCATTACCTGTGATCGGTGGAAAGCAGTATATGCAGACGGTTCGCTTGATTGTATTACACACAATTTCGAGGCCAGCAGCACAGTACTTAAGTCTGGGCTTGTGTCAGGCGGCTTGTCCGCTTGCGCGAGAGCCGCAATCCGTCACGCATGTTGAGGCTTAGCAGTAAGATATTCGCTGCACCTGCGATGAGCTCGATCACTTGCACCGTATAGAACCCGATATCGAATGCGCCTGCTTGTGCTTTGAACGAAAGAAATAGCGCTGAGGGAATGAGAATCAGAATGCCGTTCGCCGCGATGAAAGGCATGCGTTTCTGCTTGGCCGAGATCAAAGGACCGCGCATCTTTTTGCCCAACCGGACGCCAGAACCGCCTGCTGCAATAAGCATTGGGATCAGGATAAGGAACCCCCATGGAATCAACGTCTTGACCGTGGTGACCAGTGTAGGGCCTGCAAACAGTTCCGACAGCGTAGTGGAGAGCCAAAAGCTCAGGATGATGAACAGGGCGACAGCTCCCGCAATGGGGTGGATGAATTTGATCATTGTCTTGCTCCTTAAGTTAAAATTAATATAGCTAGCTATATATTATTGATAGCCTGCTATGCAAGTGCTAAACGAAGGGCATGACGTTTTTGAAAGATCAATCGGCGGGCTATCTCGTGAATCATATGGCGCGCATCTTTGCGCGTGGCCTAACGGCGCGGATCAAACCATTGGGTCTAACCACTGGCACCTTTCCTGCACTTTTAGAGTTATGGGAAAGCGACGGCCTGACACAAAAGCAGTTGGTTAAACGGCTGGATATAGAACAAGCAACGATGGCAAATACTTTGGCGCGGATGGAACGCGACGGTCTCGTCGACCGCAAGAAGGATTCGACTGACGGGAGAGTTCAGCGCATCTGGCTGACCAATCACGCACGAGACTTGCACAAGCCTGCCATTGAAGCGGCAATGGCGGAGAACATTGCTGCACTTGCTGATCTGTCAGAGATAGAACAGCACCAGTTTATCGCCCTGATGCAGAAAGTTATCGCTGCCAGGCAACAGCGGGCCGAAACCACCACGGCGGAAGTCGGTTGAGCTGACGATAGACGAATGCCCTATCTTTTTATAAAACAGGAAGGACCCCAACATACTACCTCTTCGCAAACGGGTGTTTGTGGGTGAAGAAATGGTTTGACGAATGGGTGTAAATGGGTGTTGTTACGGGTATGCCAAACACATCCTCTCTACAAATCACGCCCAAGATCCTCGCTAGGATATCCGAAATCGACGAGTTTAAGGGGGCTTGGCGAGCACTTGGAACACTCGCCCCGGAACGCTTGTTGTCACTTAGACGCGTTGCGACGATCGAGAGTATCGGGTCGTCAACACGGATTGAAGGCAGCAAGCTTTCTGATCAAGACGTACAACGCCTATTATCCAATTTGGAAATTAAATCCTTTGAAACCCGTGATGAGCAAGAGGTCGCGGGCTATGCCGAAGTGATGGAGACGGTCTTTAGCTCATGGGACAACATCACCGTCACAGAAAACCATATCCAACAACTGCACAGGGATTTGCTAAAGCATAGTCATAAAGATCAACGCCACAGGGGAGCATATAAAACGTCTTCTAATAGCGTTGCTGCATTTGACGGGGCAGGTGCACAGATCGGAATCGTCTTTGAAACGGTATCGCCGTTCGACACACCACGCCTGATGGCAGAACTTGTGACTTGGTATCAAAGTGCCATCAAAGACGCAAACATGCACCCATTGCTCGCAATTGGAGTCTTTGTTGTCGTATTCTTAGAAGTTCATCCGTTTCAAGATGGAAACGGTAGACTCAGCCGTGTTCTGACAACACTTCTACTGCTCCGCGCGGGGTATGCCTATGTGCCCTACAGTTCATTGGAAAGCGTGATTGAGCAAAGCAAGGAAGCTTACTATCTTGCGCTCAGACAAACGCAGGGCACGATCCGCGGCGCAAACCCGGAATGGACACCTTGGCTGGAGTTTTTCCTCAGTGCTTTGCAACGCCAGATGCTGCGGCTTAAAATACGGGTCGAGCGTGAAAAACTGATGATCGGTGCCATGCCTGATCTGGCCGCAAAAATTGTCCAACTGACGCGAGAACACGGACGATTGACCATGGCGGATGCGGTGAAGTTAACAGGCGCCAACCGGAACACGCTCAAGCAGCACTTCAGGACACTTGTGAACGACGGTCACCTAAAGCTCCACGGGCAAGCGCGCGGGGCTTGGTATTCCATCCGATAATAGTAGTTATGTTAAATATGCAGATGGCTGCTAAGGCATGCTCATCCGACGCTTAACAAAGTGCGCACCAATGCTGTTGGAGAATTGATACCAGTCTTTCCATAAACGCGCGACAGATGTGTTCGGGCGGTGTTTATGCTGATGCCAAGTGCCGCAGCCGCCATCGTAAGGCTGTCGCCAGTGACGATGCGACGGACAAGCCGCATCTGCCCATCAGAGAGACCAAAAATCGCTTTCGCCACATTTAGGCGGACATCAAGATTGCCGTCACTTCGCGTTTCAACAAATGTCATCCCATCACGCACGAAAAGGACACAGATCACAACGCTCCCTTCATCGGTTTCGCCCAAAACAATTGGAAGCCTGAAATCCCGCCCGTTTTGTGTGGCGTAACGGTAGTGCTGAAAATATCCATGTTGCTCGGCAGCACATTTCAGGCCAGCCTGAAGCGACTTGTCCCACGCGGGTCTTGACGCACGCAACCGACCGTTCGAGAGTTGAAGGCCGGGGTGTGCCTTTAGCAATTCGATCGCATCGGCTGGAGCACACAGAACTTTGCCTTCAGCATCCACGGCCAACCGGTTTGCGTCTATCTGTTGATGTCCCCGCAAAACAAACGAAGCATATAAAATACGCCACGCACCCTCTCTCCGCTCCAAGGTCCGTGTTTCAAACGTTTGTTCGATCCGCCCGTCAACATGGGTAGAGCGGCCATCAAAAACGACGTGGGCAATATCGCCGCTAACCATTATAATGTGATTGATCCGCTGGAAATGAACAATTTCGCACGTCGACCCGCTTTCAAAAGCAGTTTGCATATATTGTTTAAGAGGTTCCCAGCCCTCCAACACCGTTGCACCAAAAGACGATGAAACACAGACATTGCGGGTGCGTGCGTCCTGAACCCAACAGTCGGCCCAACCTTTGAAATCGCGGCTTACAAATGTGTCGGTCTCCTGTTCGATCACTTGCATAAGCGCGGCACGATCTTGTGGCATTGCCGATGGCGTATTCATGCGTTTATGACCTTACTTGTTTTGCATCGACCTTCATGTTGCGGCCTTGTCGCATAGTTGTTTGCTGCATGGCTCGAACCAGCCATTTGAGACATTGCAGCCAAGCACAGCTATGACGTGTGTAGAACTCATCATCAGTCAAGGGTCTCGACCGGGACAAATCTGAAAATAGTTTTGCATGTAAATAGTCCATTGAGAATGCTCCTATCCATCTTTTCTGTCAGAAACAGATTACGAGGAATAAGATCGCCGGCTTGTCACCCGAAGTGACCACATAGGCCGCAGAAACGGCGACCTCCTAACACTGTTACGTCAGTACCCGCCACATCTGCAAAATAACGCTCAAGATGACCCCTGAACAATTTTAGCCAGAAAACCCGGCAAAAAAAGCGTCGCTTGCTGGTGGACCGGATTGTTTCGGAACATCTGGAGCGGTCCAAAGTCGGTTAAAAAATATTGACTCATCCTTTAATTTCAATATAAGTTAATTAATAAATATCAAAATTAAAGGATGCCATGTCACATCTGCCCACCACCTTTGCGGCCCTAGGGGACGCGACCCGCTTTGCCATTGTTGAACGCCTGTTGCAGAACGGCGAATTGCCCGCAGGAGAGCTGCAAGACGTCAGCAACCTGTCTGCCCCCGCCATCTCGCGCCACCTCAAGGTGCTGCACACCGCAGGCATCGTCAATCGACGCATAGACAAACAACGCAGGCTATATTCAGTCCGCCCCGAAGCCGTGCAAGCAATTGGATCATGGACAATGAGCTATCGTGATTTCTGGCAGGGTAGCCTTGACCGCCTAAGCGTGGCCATGGGAGAGAAAACATGAGCACGCTTACGGCGGAACGCACATTTCCGCACCCGCCCGAACATGTCTTCGCCTTTGTGACCGAGCCTGCAAACCTGCCGCTTTGGTGGGGACCGGAAAGCATGAACCTGAGGGACCACGCGCTTGATTTCTCCCGCATTGGCCCGTGGTCATCAACTTTAGTTATGGCTGATGGTGGGCTGCACAAGATGAGCGGCGAAGTCGTGGCCGTTGATGCGCCACGCTCGGTCGAGTTTACGTGGGGCTGGCACGACGACACAGACGCGCGCGGACATGAAAGTAAAGTGTGTTTCGAAGTTCATCCTGTGGACAGCGGCGGGTCGGTTTTCCGGCTAATCCATTCCGGCCTGCCAAGCGATGAATCCGCTACAAACCACGGCAAAGGCTGGGCGTCTACGCTTATCAGTCTTGAACGCTTTCTATCCTGAAACCAAACCAACGGAGGAATACAATGTCACATTTCATTTTTGCCTTTCATGGCGGCAGCATGCCCGAAACCAAGCCAGAGATGGACGCGATCATGGCAAAATGGGGCGCATGGATGCAAAGCCTCGGCAAGGCCATCATCAACCCCGGTGCACCTGTAGGTGGGTCGCAGACTGTTAGTCCAAAAGGTGTTGCCGATAACGGTGGTGACAACCCACTTTCAGGTTTCACAATCATCGAGGCAGCCAACATGCAGGCCGCAACCGATATGGCCAAGGGCTGCCCCGGCCTTGAAAACGGCGGCACCGTCGAGGTCGCCGAAATGATCCACATGTAAAATCATGCCTGCGATCCGGCAACATCACCCAGAGGAGCAAAAATGCCTAATTTCATTCTCGCGTATCGTGCAGGAACCTGGCCCGAAACGCCCGAAGAAGGCGAAAAATCTATGGCCGATTGGCGTGCATGGTCGGACGGGCTTGGCGACGCAAATGTCGAAAAAGGCAATCCGGCCAGCAACGCAAAAACCATCGACGCAGACGGCAAGGTGGCTGACGGTGGTCATGGCGCATTGTGTGGATACTCCATCGTCAAAGCCGACAATATCGACGAAGCGGTGAAACTGGCGCAGGCCTGTCCCCACCTCAAATTCGGCACCATGGAAGTTGCGGAATTGAAGGAAATGGAAATGTAGCGCACCCCACACAACCAAAGGAGATCACTTTATGAAGCTCTATTATTTCGAAACCGCAAACGGGCGCAAGCCATGTGTGGTCGCCAAATATTTGGGTCTTCCAGTTGAATATATCCATGTTGACCTGTCAAAAGGCGCGCACAAATCGCCCATCGCCATCAATCCCCGCGCTGCTGGATGGCGATGCGCTGACCATCGCCGACTTTGGCGTTGCCGCATACCTGCCAACCGCTGGGCAAGCCGGATTGCCGCTGGACGGTATGGGTGAAATCAAGCGTTGGCATGATAACCCGAGCAAGCTGGATGCGTGGCGTGATCCATTCCCAAAGCGGTAAGGCGACCAACATAAGACAATCAAAAACGGTATCGCGCAACGCATGGCTTGCTAAAGAAACGGTCTTCACCAAAGAGCGTGACGTGCTGCCTCAAGAACGACAAGCCTTGCCACGCGTGAAAATCGACAAAAATTATATCTTTGACTGGGAAGAGGGCTGCTCAAGCTGTTCGTTCTGGGCCGACAATTACGACGGTGTCGCGACACACCTGAACGCCCGCGACATCAACATGGTGACGGTATCGAGCGCACCGCTTGGGACGCTCTTGGACGACAAGGCACGGATGGGCTGGTCGTTTGACTGGGTGTCGTCGCAAGGTAATGATTTCAAAGCCTATTTTGATGTCACGTTTGAACAGAGCGATACCCCGCCCGACACGCCAAACTACAATTTCAGAACGCTGACATTCGGCGGCACCGAGGCGGCAGGCCTAAGCGTATTCGAAAAAGACGCAGACGGCACACTCTTTCACACTTATTCGACCTGCTCACGCGGCCTCGACATGTTCAACCGTGCCTATCACCTTATGGACGCGACGCCGTTCTCCATGTCATGGGCGCGCCGCCATGATAGTTATACCGCGCCACATGAATGATCGTTGCGGGTTTGTTGGCCATAACCTTCGCAATCGCAACTATCGTCGCCGTGACGGCACTTGCTTGGGTGATGCGGCAAAGCATTACAAAAAATCCCAGATGACAAACGAAATGCCAAGATTGCAGAACGGGAAAAGGACCGGCTTGGCGGATGAGTACCATTTTACGCACCACGATGCGGGTGCTTGGATTAAAAACTTTACCGTTTCAGCAAAGCCGGGAGGCGGCACCAAACCAAGACAGTCCAGTCCAGTCAGCGATCAAAGTAATTTCGCCCTACAGCAATCGCCACGGCCTGAGCACGTGTTTTGGCACCAAGTTTGGTACAAGCTTTCAGGCAACGTTGCTTTACGGCAGATTCTGAGATCCCGATTCCAGCAGCAATCTCGGCTTGCCCCATGCCATCTTTAAGGTAGCGAAGAACCTCAAGCTCCCCGTCAGTCAAGGAAGCACGACCCACAACCATATCGACCCAGCCATCAAACTTCGAAGAAAGAACTTCGATCTCTGTGTCGGTAAATTCACGGTCAGACCGCGAGACAGTCAAAAATGAACGCTTGTTTTCAACCTTCCGCGAAAGGGCAACGCCGTAGTTGAGATCAAATTTCCGGGCTTCCTTCATGATATTCCGAATGTCAGGCAGACGGATTTCCGACCATCTTTTGTTCCCCGAATACCCAATGATCCAGATCAGCGTCGGATCAACAAAAAAGTAATTCCGCTCTTCATAAATCCGACGCCACGCAGCTGGATATTCCGAATGTAAATGCTCGGGCCCACGAAACGACAGATTAAATGCCAAAATGAATCCGGAAGGTGCCCACTCTTTCAGGCGCACAATCTCTTTGTCGTAATTGGGAATTAAACTTGATAACATAGGACCTCTTTAGGCTGTCTTAACTATCCATTTGAAACTCTTCAATAAAAACTATCTCTGCATGTGTCTTTTCGGACAATCCAAACAGTCGAATTTGTGGGAAACCTCTGGTGTGACAAAACTCTCTCATGCATCCCTGTGGATATTAACGAGGAGAGGATTTTGAAAATTATTGCTCACGCCGAATTTACGGAAGATATGGCTGCTACTTTGTACAAGCATTTTGGTGTCTATGAAGCGCAGGGCGTTGTCTCGCTTGAAATTGCAAGTAACGGCCTGTGGCTGGTTCATCCGTCAGGAACACGTCAGTTCTTGGGTTTGGCACGGCTTTCCCCTGATTATGTTGAAAAGCCGAGCGGAAAAGGAATTGTGTGTGACCCATCTTTTAATGCGTAGTCCAGTTGAAATAACTGTTCAGTCGATGATGACCAAAACGGATCGTTGGGACCTTGTGGCCTCATTTCTGAAACTGCGCCGCGAAGTTTTTATCGAGCAGATGGCATGGCCCCTCCATCAGGCTGATGCGATGGAATACGAACAGTATGATCGCGTGGACACGTATTACCTGATTGCTCACAACGCAGGGCGTGTCGTGGGTGGCGCGCGGCTTTTGCGCACAGATCGCATGATCGGCGCTGGCAAACTGCGCTATTCCTACATGATCCGAGACGCACACTTGGGAATTTTAGACGGATTGCCGTCAAATCTTTGCCTTCAGGCTCCGCCGATGTCGGATAAAATCTGGGAACTGACACGGCTCGTTTCAAGTGGATCGCTCGGGGTCGCGGCGCAACTGATGCAGGCAACCAACCAGTTTTTGGAAAATCAGGCCGCAGATACCTGCCTATTTCTAGGTCCACCTTCATTTATGCGTATGGCAAAGAAGCTGTCTTTTGCACCTGAGCCTTTAGGCGATGTCACAGGCAACCAAGATGGACGGTTTCTGGCGTTCCAATGCAAAGTAAAGGCATAAGCTCATGCCCACTGATGGTACGCACTGCGCCAATCCCACCTATTTGACATAATTCCATGGTAGCTGGCACCTCTCAAGGATTTAAAGCGGCCTTTTCAACCAACGCGCCAATACGCCGATGATCCCTTCACGGAACATCAGAACACCCAGAACAAAGATCACGCCCTGAATAATTGTAACCCACGCACCAAATGTCGCCAAATAGTTCTGCATTGTGACGATGATAGCTGCACCGAGCAATGGTCCAAAAATCGTGCCCATACCGCCCAAAAGCGTCATCAAAACAACCTCGCCAGACATCGACCAATGCACATCTGTTAGCGACGCGAGCTGAAAAACCTGGCTTTTGGTGGCACCTGCAACACCTGCCATTGTGGCCGATAGTGTAAACACGATCAGTTTGTAGCGGTTCACGTCATAGCCAAGTGAAATGGCGCGCGGCTCATTTTCGCGAATGGCCTTAAGCACTTGCCCGAAAGGCGAGTGCACGATGCGGTAAAGAAACAAGATACCGCCAAAGGTCACGGCAAGCACAAAGAAATACAGTGAAAAGTTATCAGCGAGTGAGAACAGGCCAAACAAGTCGCCGCGCGGCACACTCTGAATGCCGTCCTCGCCGCCTGTAAACTCTGCCTGAAGTGCCACAAAATACACCATTTGCGCGAACGCAAGCGTCACCATTGTCAGATAGATACCCTGTCTGCGGATCGACAACCAACCGATGACAAGGCCCAGCACACCCGCCGCCGCTGCACCACTCAACACCGCAAGTTCGGGTGTTAATCCCCAAACCTTGGCTGCGTGGGCGGCAACATAACTGGCACTGCCGAAATATGCGGCATGTCCAAACGACAGCAATCCACCAAAGCCCAGCAGCAGGTTAAACGCCGCTGCAAATAGCGCAAAGCACATCACCTTCATCGCGAAAATAGGATAAACAAAGAACGGAAGCACGATCAGTACGGCAAGCAAGACGATAAAGATCACCTTGTGCAGTTTCGGCATGCCAGTGGTTTTCGCGCCTAGCGCAGTAGTATTATTGTCAGCCATAGACATCAGACGGGCCTCCCGAATAGACCTTCAGGTTTTATCAAAAGCACAATTGCCATGATGACGAAAATTACGACGGCTGATCCTTCAGGATAGATCACCCGTGTCAGTCCTTCGATGATGCCAAGCATATAGCCGGTCATGATCGCGCCCATGATCGACCCCATGCCGCCGATCACAACCACCGCAAAGACCACGATGATCAGGTCGCCGCCCATGTTCGGGTTGACCGAATAGATCGGCGCGGCCAGAACGCCGGCAAAGCCCGCGAGTGCGACGCCAAATCCGTAGGTCAGCATGACCATCAGCGGCACGTTAACGCCGAATGCGCCGACCAGCGTCGGGTTTTCGGTGGCTGCACGCAAGTAAGCGCCAAGGCGGGTCCGCTCGATGATAAACCATGTGCCGAAACACACGATGACCGAGGCCACAACGACCCAGGCGCGGTAATTGGGCAGGAACATAAAGCCAAGGTTTTGACCACCAGAAAGCGCCTCTGGAATCTGGTAAGGAAGCCCTGAAATACCGTAATAATTGCGGAACAGCCCCTGAATAATCAGCGCAAGACCAAAGGTCAGCAATAGCCCGTAAAGGTGGTCAAGGTGATAAAGCCGCGACAGCATTGTCCGCTCTAGCAAAATCCCGAAAGCACCTACAATCAGCGGCGCGAGGATCAGCGCGGGCCAGTATCCGATGCCAAAATAATTCAGCAGCATCCACGCGACAAAAGCACCCGCCATATAAAGCGCGCCATGGGCAAAATTGATGATGTTAAGCAGGCCGAAAATCACGGCCAGCCCCAACGACAGGACCGCATAGAATGACCCGTTGATCAGGCCCAGCAATAGCTGCCCCATCAAAACTTGTGGCGGTATTCCCAATAACTCGAACATATTTCGTCCCTATTGCGCGGTGTTGTCAAAATGCGTCCACCCAACCTGAACAGTTGGATAGACACCTTGATTTACTGACTTACTTGGTGAAGTTACATTCATCCAGCATCGGCAAGAACGCTTCTTCGCCAGTGATAGAGGAAATCTGGTTGTAGAGGTCCCACTCGCCTGTGGACTCGTCAGGTGATTTGACCTCGAACAAATACATGTCGTGGATCGCACGGCCATCGCCGCGCACGGTCACTTCACCGAACAGCGGGTCGTTGAACGTCATCGACTTCATCATCTCGGCAACGGCTTTACCGTCTTCTGCGCTGCCTACGGCTTCAACCGCGGCCAAGTAGGCCATCGTGCCGGAATAAACACCGGCCTGAACCATTGTTGGCTGTGCGCCGTGGGTTTCCATGAACCGCGCGGACCATGCCCGTGTCTCATCAGTTTGATCCCAATAGAACGCTTCGGTCAGGGACAGGCCCTGCGCCGTTTGTGCGCCCAAGGCATGCACGTCAGTCACAAAGAACAACAACGCTGCAAGTTTCTGGCCCGCCTGCGTGATGCCAAATTCAGCCGCCTGTTTGATCGCGTTCACGGTATCACCGCCAGCGTTTGCCAGACCAATCACGTTTGCACCACTTGCCTGCGCTTGCAGCAAGAATGACGAGAAGTCCTGTGCAGGAAACGGCACGTTAACCTGACCCACAACTTCGCCGCCATTGGCCTTTACAACTGCGCTGGTGTTTTCCTCAAGCGAATGACCAAACGCATAGTCCGCCGTCAGGAAGAACCACTTGTCGCCGCCGGCCTTAGTCATCGCAGCACCGGTGCCTGTGGCAAGTGCGGCTGTGTCATAAGTCCAGTGGATCGTCGTCGGACGGCACTGCTCGCGTGTAAGCGACGTAGAACCGGCACCGGAATCGATCAAAACGCCATTCATTTCAGCAGTGATATCAGCCACCGCCAAAGCCACGGAAGATGTCGGCACGTCGAGGATCGCGTTCACGCCGTCCACGTCATACCACTGGCGCGCAATATTAGAGCCAATGTCAGGCTTGTTCTGGTGGTCAGCCGAGATAATCTCGACGGTCAGCCCTTTGTCAGCGGCTTTGAAATCTTCAACAGCCATACGTGCGGCAACAACAGAACCTTCACCCGACAAGTCAGCATAAACGCCCGAGCGGTCATTGAGAACGCCAAGCTTTACGTTGATTTCCGCGAATGCAGGCGTCCCGATCATCGCGGCCAGTGCCGCCGAGCTGATTGCAAGTTTCTTAATCATTTTTCTCTCCCTTAAGCGGCGCAGTTGCGCCAATGAAATCGTTTAGACACCCAGATAGTCGTGTAGTTTCTGGGTGTTTTCCTCTAGCTGGTCATTGGGGATCATATCCACGACCCTGCCCTGATCCACGACATAGTGCCGGTCGGCCACCGATGCCGCAAAGCGGAAATTCTGCTCTACAAGGACGATGGTGAACCCTTCCTCCTTAAGCGTGGCAATGGTGCGGCCAATCTGGTCGATGATGACAGGGGCAAGCCCCTCTGTCGGCTCGTCCAACAGCAGCAATTTTGCACCCGTGCGCAAGATGCGTCCAATCGCAAGCATCTGTTGTTCGCCACCAGATAACTTTGTGCCCTGACTGCTCATGCGCCGCTCATACAGGTTCGGGAACAGCTCGTAAATCCGCTCGACCGACAGCCCGCCCTCTGCCACGCGGGGCGGCAGCATCAGGTTTTCCTCAACCGTCAGCGACGAAAAGATGCCGCGTTCTTCGGGGCAAAGTGCGATGCCCAAACGGGCGATGTGGCGCGGCTGCATGCCAATCAACTCGGTGCCCTTAAACGTGACCGATCCGGTGCGCTTCCCCAGAATACCCATGATCGCCAACAAAGTAGAGGTCTTGCCCGCGCCGTTACGACCCAAAAGCGTCACAACTTCGCCCTGACGGACTTCAAAATCAATACCGTGCAAAACATGGCTTTCGCCATACCACCCCTGAAGGTTGCTGACCTTTAAGAGTACGTTATCATCAGTCATGGCTCGCTCCGATATAGGCTTCAATCACCTCGGGGGCGGTGGAAATTTCGGCGTAAGTACCCTCGGCAAGAATTTCGCCGCGCGCCAGAACCGTGATGCGGTCCGACAGATCGGCCACAACCGACAGGTTATGCTCGACCATCAACACCGTGCGGTTGACGGCAATGCGGCGGATAAGCTGCGCAATACGGTCCACATCTTCGCGCCCCATGCCCGCCATCGGCTCGTCCAGCAACAACATATCAGGGCTAAGAGCCAGCGTCGTGGCCAGCTCAAGCGCACGTTTGCGACCGTAAGGCAGGGCTGCGGCACGGTCATTGGTGAATTCCGTCAGGCCAACCTCTTCGATATAGGTGCGCGCCTCATCATCAAACTGCGACAACACCTTGTCGGATCGCCAGAAATCATAGCTTTCACCGCGCGTTCGCTGAAGTGCGAGACGCACGTTTTGCAATACGGTAAAGTCAGGAAAAATCGCCGAAATCTGAAATGAACGCACCATACCAAGCCGCGCAATCTCGGCGGGTTTCATACGGGTAATATCACGTCCCTCGTATGTAATTGTGCCGCGCGTTGGCTGTAGAAACTTGGTCAAAAGATTAAAACAGGTGGTCTTGCCAGCCCCATTCGGGCCGATCAACGCATGGATTGTACCCTTCTCGATAGAAAGGTCGACATTGTTCACGGCGACAAAGCCCTTGAATTCCTTTGTCAGCCCCTTCGCTTGAAGCGCAATCGCCATACCAGCCCCATTTTCTTATTCGCCCACGCGTGCTGTAGGTTGCGTGCAACCGTTGGACGTGAGTGTTCCAGTGTTCGTTTCGGAGAATGGTAGCGATTGATTTGGCAATGTAAACAGTATTTTGCCGCAATTCAGTCCCGCATATGATTAAAAATTTCCTATAGGAAACAAAAAGATAGCATCTTCATCGGGATCGGCGGACATTCAGGGGTGTTCACGCACGAAACAGGTCACCGCCATACAGGCAGGCAGGCAGGTGCGCGCGATGTGATCATCATGATACCCTTTGATTACTACAATAATGACACGTTACCGATGAACAAACCTCGACTTCTCATAGGTAAAAGTCTTACCAAGAGCAGGAACAAAGTCAGGCGGGTTCAGGTGTCCGAACATATCTCACCACTTATGCTATTCAAGAACCAAACATTCCGGTCGCTCTGGATCGCAGCTTTGGCGTCAAACTTTGGTGGCTTGGTGCAAGCGGTTGGTGCTGCGTGGTTAATGACGTCACTTACCGATTCACAAAACATGGTTGCATTGGTGCAAGGATCCGTTGCGCTACCGATCATGATCTTCTCCCTTTTGGCAGGGGTTTTTGCAGACAACTTTGACCGGCGGCGGGTCATGCTGATTGCTCAAAGCTTTATGTTCGTGGTGTCACTTATCCTGACGATCATGGCATTCTCCGGCTGGCTTTCGCCTTGGCTTCTGCTGGCCTTCACGTTCCTGATCGGTTGCGGCACGGCGCTTCATAATCCATCTTGGCAAGCGACGATGGGTGACATCGTGTCTCGCGAGGAATTACCGTCTGCTGTGTCATTGAACAGCATGGGATTTAACCTCATGCGGAGTATCGGACCTGCGGCAGGTGGTGCAATCGTTGCAATCGCAGGTGCGGCGGCGGCCTTTGCGATTAACGCGCTTAGCTATATTGCGATTATTTTTGTCTTATTGCGCTGGAAATCACCGCCGCGCGACACCCACTTGCCCCGCGAACCTTTCGGCAGTGCATTTTCGGCGGGCCTGCGATATGTCGCGATGTCGCCAAACCTGCTGCGGGTTATTCTGCGCGGGTTCTGGTTCGGCCTGTCCGCAATCGTCCTACTGGCGCTCCTGCCCGTTGTCGTCCGCGAGACCCTCAATTCAACGGCCTTCGTCTACGGGATTATGCTGGGATGCTTCGGGCTGGGTGCTGTCGGTGGCGCATTGATGAACGCAAGCCTGCGGCGAAAATTCAACAACGAGATCATCGCCAGAGGTGCCTTTAGCCTTTTTGCCGCCTCATGTGTAGTTCTTGCGGTCAGCGCACAAACCATAATTTCCGGTGCTGCACTCATGGTGGCGGGTGCGTGCTGGGTGCTTTCCAACTCAATGTTCAACGTGACAATCCAACTCTCGACGCCGCGCTGGGTGGTTGGCCGGGCGCTGGCGCTTTATCAAACCGGTGCATTTGGCGGCATGGCAATTGGCAGTCTGCTATGGGGCGCAATTGCAGAAACAGCAGGCGTAGGAACCGCCTTAATGAGCGCCGCAGTACTGCTCGTCATTGGCGCCTTGATCGGACTCAAACTGCCCCTGCCAGAATTCGGCGGCTTGGATCTTGACCCGTCCAATAGATTTAAAGAACCCCCGACCCACTTCGATTTACAATACCGAAGTGGCCCTGTGCTCGTCTTGGTAGACTATGAAATTGCCCAATCAGATGTTCCCGAATTTTTGACTGCAATGAGCCAGCGCCGGCGGATTCGTATTCGCGACGGGGCGCAGCGATGGGCGTTGCTACGAGATCTTCACCACTCCGAGCATTGGAGCGAAAGCTATCACGTGCCGACATGGGGCGAATATGTGCGCCACAATGAACGGCGCACAAATGCGGACACCGCGCTGTCAGATCGGCTTCAAGAATTGCATCGCGGCAAAGGGTCTCCGGTCGTTCACCGCATGATTGAACGTCAGACGGTTCCCCTGCGGGATGACATGCCACTAAAAGTCGCAACGGCGGCAGACGTCACATAGCGCGGGCTTTTAACTGTCACGGCAACACCGAACAATCCGCAGTTCGATATCTCCCTGCGCATCGTGTTACCCGCACGCGCAAACACCAAGTACAATAACAAACAAGACTGTCTCAAACCGTTCCAGCCGCCAGATAAAGCCCCAGAAAAAGCAGACAGAAAGCCGTCAGCGACAGATTGAATCCGCGCCGCCAAGTGGGCGCCGCCCAAAGCCCCAGATACCGCGATAGGATCACCCGCGCCTTGAACAGTGCCAACAGCAGCACCATCACACCGGTCACCCGTCGGTCGACACCCGCATCGACCAGCCCTGCGGCGATGGCCGACGACACACTCAGGACGATAAGAATAATCCACGCACGGGCCAGTGGGTCAACTTTTAACATGCTCAAGCCAACAAATACACGACAGGGAAAAGCAACACCCAGACCAGATCAACCATGTGCCACAAAGCGGCAACAAGCTCGACGTTCTCCACTGAATCGCGCCACGCAACCAACAGCAACAACAAGATGCCCGCGATCACATGGGCGGCGTGAAAACCGGTCAGCATATAGTAAAACATGAAAAACGGGTGGGTTTCCCAGTTGATGCCCTGTGCCGCCTTGTCAGCGTATTCCATGCTTTTAATGACCAGAAAAACAACCCCCAGCGCCGCAGCCCCGACCAACGCCCAGCGACACGCAACGCGGCGTTCAGCTAAGCGCCATTGCAACGCAAGTGCCGCCAGATAGCCGCTTGTGATCAGTACAACGGTGTTCATCGCGGCCCCCGTGCGGTGCAAATACGCCTGCGCCTCCGCAAAGCCCACAGGATCGGTCAGCCGCACAGATAAAAACGCCGTCAGTCCAGCGCCAAAAACCAACAGCTCGCTAATGATCAGCACCCACATCAGCAAATCACCGGGCAGTTCGTCAAGCAGGGAGGGTTCTGTGTGATCTGACATGGATACTCTTCGCGGTGTGGTTGCGTGATGCTTCATCATACGACCGACACGCCTATGAACTGCATTCGCGCGCATCTTGTCGAAAGTTTGCATCCTGTTCAAGTCTCGCAGGCACTCGCGTCATCATCTTGATTCAAATCAATGCAATCCCCTTAGGGGCCGCGCAATCTGAATTGGTAAAATCGCTTTCGGGGACCACAGCAAAATGCGCATTGCCACGTTCGTTTTGCATAGCGCCTAAGAGACATGAAAAGGGCTAGAAAATGAACGATATCCAAAAATCTATGTCCACACGGCGCGCTTTTATGGGGCTTATCGCTGCGGGCGTGGCGTCAACCACCGCATTGCACCCTGCCCAAGCCGCGCAAGCGACCACCGTACAAACCAAAGCCCGCATTGTCATTATCGGCGCTGGTGCCGCTGGAACCGCGCTGGCCAACAGGCTCGTGCGACGCCTGCAAGGGGCCAAGATCATTGTCCTCGATCCAAGCGCCGAACACCTGTATCAGCCGGGGCTAACCCTCGTGGCGGCAGGGCTAAAACCCGCCTCATACACGCAATCCAAAACGACGGATTGGCTGACCAAAGGGATCACGCTCATCGCGCAAGCGGCGGCGGCCATCGACCCGATTGCCAAATCTGTCACGACCACTGATGGCCGAACTGTGCCCTATGATTTTCTTGTCGTGGCCTCCGGACTTGTGCTGGATCATGACGCGATCGAAGGATTCTCGCTTGATCTGGTCGGCAGCAACGGCATCGGCGCGCTTTATGCAGGCCCGCAATATGCCGCCAAAACATGGGACGCCGCCGGCAAATTCGCCCAAGACGGTGGGATCGGCGTTTTCACCCGTCCAGATACCGAGATGAAATGCGCAGGCGCACCGCTCAAACACGCCTTCCTGATCGAGGATATTGCCACCCGCACAGCGGGCGCTAGCAAACACCAAATGCACTACGCCGCCAATAACAACACGCTTTTTGGTGTGCCCATCGTGTCTGAAAAAGTGCGGATGCTGTTCGAGGATCGCGGCATCACACCGCACTACAATCATGTGCTCAAAGCGGTTGATGCAGGGCGCAAAATGGCAACCTTTACCACCCCCGATGGTGACGCTGAAATGGGCTACGACTACCTGCACGTCATCCCGCCGCAACGCGCACCCGACGTCATCCGGCAATCAGGGCTGAGCTGGGCTGACAAATGGACCGATCAAGGATGGGTCGAAGTCGACCAATCCACCCTGCGACACCTGCGTTACCCAGACATCTTTGCGCTTGGTGATGTGGCTGGGGTGCCCAAAGGCAAAACAGCAGCTTCGGTCAAATGGCAGGTGCCTGTCGTCGAAGATCATCTGATCGCCGCAATCGAGGGCCGTGAAGGAACAGCAATTTACAACGGTTATACATCCTGCCCACTCATCACCCGCGTGGGCCGCGCGATGCTGGTCGAATTCGACTATAACAACAACCTGACCCCTTCTTTCCCCGGCGTGATCGCGCCGCTGGAAGAGTTGTGGATCAGTTGGCTGATGAAAGAGGTTGCCCTCAAAGCCACCTATAACGCAATGCTGCGCGGCAAAACCTGAAGGAAAACACTATGGAACAACTCACACTCGAGACTATGATCGCCGTGTTTGAAGAAATCTTCGGGCGCACATTGTTCTGGGCAATGGTCGTGGCGGCGATCATCGTCACGCTGGCCTATCTCTACATTCTGTTCCGCGACCGTTCGATGTCGATGCAAAAATTCCTCTATGCCCAGCTTTCCATGCCCTTTGGCGCCATCTTGGCCGTGGTTTTTGTGCAATCCATGACCCACTCGCATATGCGCGACATTGGCGGGCCGGTTGACGTCATCGTTGTGCTGGGCATTGCGGCACTCGGGGCCGTCGGGGCCGCGATTTTGGTCTACACAGGTCAGTCACTTTTCCGCAAACCAATACAAAAACCATAAAATAACCTGTCGCATTTCTGTCAAAGCAGCCATTCAACAGGCAACCACCCAATAACCGCTATACCGACGCGTTTGCGCAAGGTGGAGCTTGGCTCATCGGTCTGCACGGTCCCATCGCTTGGATTGCACCAAACCAATTTATGACCGCGCAGCTTCACCTGCCACGCAAGGTCCGCCAGCCCATGATCAAAACTGGCATGCAGCCCCTCGGCCATCGTCTTGCTCTCGATCAACAAACCCATCTCGGTATTCAACGTAGTAGAGCGCGGGTCAAAATTGAATGATCCGACAAAGATGCGCCGCCCGTCCACAGCAAAGGTTTTCGCGTGCAAACTCGACCCCGAAGATCCAAATGGACCAGCCTTCTCGGCGGGAATATCTTCGCCTACCTGTCCTTGAAGCTCCAACAACTCCACACCACATCGCAGCAGTGCAACCCGCCGCTTGGCATAGCCGGCATGCACCGGCAGAATATTCGTGGCCTCCATAGAGTTGGTCAAAAATCGCACCGCAACGCCGCGCGCCCTCAATGTGGCAAAGGCCTTGACCCCCGCCACTCCGGGAACAAAATAGGGCGAAACACCGTCAAATTTTGTCTCGATCGTGCCGACCGCCTGCATTAAGCGGGTCGCCAGCAGATCCTCGCGCGGCACAGCACCCTCGCCTTTGACCGGATCATCGCTGACCAGCACCGCGTTTGTCCACTCAAAGCCCAAATCACCCGTGGCAAGCGCGGTCATAAAATCGGACTTTTCCAAAAGCTTGCGATATGCAACGAGCTTGGCGCTATCGGCGTATCTGCCCAACTCGCGACCAAGCAAGTCCGGCTCTGTTGGGACCCCCACAATCTGCCCGACAGGATGCACCGAAGGGGCGGCCCAGTAACGGTCAAAGTCGGCGGAGACCTCTGGCACAATGCCGCCCACCGCAAGCACATCCAGATCAATGAAAATCGCCGTTGGCACTGTGCCGAAATACTCATCGCCAATATTGCGCCCGCCCAAGATCGCAGCACAGCCATCAACGGTAAACGATTTGTTGTGCATCCGACGGTTCAGCCGAAAAAAATCGAACCCGTAAGACAGCATTTTAAACCGGCGCAGATTGAACGGGTTATAAAGCCGCACCTCGATATTGCGGTGGGCATTCAGTGCGGCCAGTTCATGGTCCAACCCGACGGTGCCGTTGTCATCCAAAAGCAACCGAACACGCACACCCCGTTCCGCCGCACGCCGCAATGCATCAAGCAATAGTCGCCCCGTCAGATCATTACGCCAAATATAATATTGCACGTCAATCGACGACACTGCGGTATTCGCAAGGCTGATGCGCGCCGCAAAGGCATCAAGCCCGCTTGGGAGGGCAACCACACCAGTTTTACCCTGCTGCTTGGTGGTTTTGTGCTGCAACACCTGCACCATCGCGCCTTTTCCAACGGGTGACGGCAAGGCGGTGCTGTCGGTGCGGCGCGAAGCACGCGGAGCGGGAAAAACAGCACGCGCAACGACGACGAGCGCGACAAATGCAACAGCGACAGCAAGCAGAAATTGAATCAAGATCAGCATTTATCCCGCCTTCCTCACGCGCAGGTCACGTCGGCACCACGTTGTCCTGCGTGCCCTTCGCCGCCAAAAGCCGAAATCGGGCATGCACTGGGCGATGATCGGACGCATTTACCGCACTGGGATCAGAAATGACACTGCTCTCCATAAGTTCAAAATCGTTACTAAAGGCCAATCTGTCCAGATGCAAAAACGGACGTCCGGCAGGAAAGCTCGGCCCGGGGCTGTGAATGTGCATCCAATCCGGAACCGTCTCCAGCCCCAACTCGTCGCGCCATTCATTATAGTCACCCGCAATAATGATTGGCCGGCGCTCCAATTCCGCCAGACGCTGCGCGATATACGCAATCTGTTTGCGACGATTGCCACGCAACAGGCCAAGATGAACGCCGACAATCCGCACTTCGCGGCCCGCAATCGTCAAGTCCACAACCACCGCCCCGCGCGGCTCTAGCGCAGGCAGATCATAGCGGTGGATCGCATCAATTTTCAGGCCCGGTCGTTTCAACATCGCAATCCCGTGCCAGCCAAGACCCACACCGGTTGGCGTCAAATCAACGACCTCAAACGGGCCAATCCGGCCATGTGGGCTCGGCAGGGCGGCAGGGCGCGGGTGGCGGCGAAAATCAGCCTCCTGCAACAGAACAACATCCGCATCAAAGCCCACAATCGCCTCAATCGTGCGCAACGGGCGACGCTTAAAATCACGCCCAAGGCCCGCGCGAATATTCCAACTCACCAACTTCAGTTCGGTCATCGTCCAGCGTCCAATTCTTTTAACAACAGCGGTAAGATCCACGTCGTCTGACCATTCACTTGCCTGATCTTGTAGGTCTTTAGCACGCGCTTTGCCACAACCCGATTAGGATTTGGCCTACGACGCATTAACACCCATCAATTCAGGCAGCAGACCGACACCCCTTAACACCGGTTAATTGCAGGCCCCCACATAGCTGTTACGCAAAGTGAACGACGCATTAATGCAGCCGATTACACAAACATAAAGCTGCATAACCCATTGAGAACAAGGACTATAGACATGAAAAATCAAGTGATTATCGTAACGGGTGGCGCTGCGGGCATCGGCGGTGCAATCACCGCTGATCTGGCACAGCGCGGTGCCCATGTTGTCGCCGTTGATCTCAACGACGCAGCAGGTCAGGCACTCGCCCTCGCCCACCCCAAACAGGTCGCGTTTCTACATGGGGACATCTCGAAACTGTCAGTCGCCCAAGACGCCATTGCTCTGGCGATCTCGAAATTTGGAAAACTCACCGGGCTGGTCAACAACGCCCATGCATCCCGCCAAAAACCGCTGCTGGATCACACCGCCGAAGACTGGGCGCTGTCATTTGACACGGGCTTCACGGGCAC